>Ga0209721_1000317_pt1 | contig 45978 bp, 48 predicted proteins | sample TshhotsprinmetaG_FD_184139 | JGI IMG/M metagenome (GOLD analysis project Ga0209721, IMG submission 184139) | Hot spring microbial communities from South Africa to study Microbial Dark Matter (Phase II) - Tshipise hot spring metaG (SPAdes)... | ecosystem: Environmental > Aquatic > Thermal springs...
AATAAATGGCTTAAGAAATAAGTAAATATGCAATAAATTAGACTACATTTATAAGATTAGAAATAGCTAACTTATTGAAATATAAGGTTTTTCTTAAAATTTCGGGGTTATTTTTGATGAAGTTGGGTTCTCCAAAAAGTCTAAGACCAACTTCCATAAAAACAAGGATTGAAACATAATAAGAAAGGAGGTGATGAAGAATGAAAGACTATGTCTAAGACCAACTTCCATAAAAACAAGGATTGAAACTCATGAGAATGCCAATTACCTAAACAAACACTTTTCGTCTAAGACCAACTTCCATAAAAACAAGGATTGAAACAAGCGAGAGAAGGAGCATCTATGAAATTAACAATCGTCTAAGACCAACTTCCATAAAAACAAGGATTGAAACACCTCAACAAGGTATGCTTTTTCCATGTCTTTTAATGGTCTAAGACCAACTTCCATAAAAACAAGGATTGAAACTAAGACTATAAAAAAGTTTATAGTTGACAAGATTGAAGTGTCTAAGACCAACTTCCATAAAAACAAGGATTGAAACATTAATATGTTCAGTTATTCTTCTTATCGCCTCATCCGAAAGTCTAAGACCAACTTCCATAAAAACAAGGATTGAAACAATGTATGAACATAAGGACCTGTGCCAGTTGTGGTCTAAGACCAACTTCCATAAAAACAAGGATTGAAACTCTGCCTTTTTGAGATACTTGTCAAAAATGTGATTCGTCTAAGACCAACTTCCATAAAAACAAGGATTGAAACTCTGCCTTTTTGAGATACTTGTCAAAAATGTGATTCGTCTAAGACCAACTTCCATAAAAACAAGGATTGAAACGCTTCTTTCAAACAGAGACTATATGCATACCACAAAGTCTAAGACCAACTTCCATAAAAACAAGGATTGAAACATAATTTCATAAGAAGGGACAAAGTTAAAGGAGTAAAGTCTAAGACCAACTTCCATAAAAACAAGGATTGAAACAACGCTATTAAATCCTCAATGGATCCTGATGACTTTGCCCAGGTCTAAGACCAACTTCCATAAAAACAAGGATTGAAACTAAAAATAAGGCATTTTCTTATATACTCTAAGTACTCTGGTCTAAGACCAACTTCCATAAAAACAAGGATTGAAACAATGTATGAACATAAGGACCTGTGCCAGTTGTGGTCTAAGACCAACTTCCATAAAAACAAGGATTGAAACAGCACTTCTGCTTTTAATTTATATTTTTTGGCAAGTGTCTAAGACCAACTTCCATAAAAACAAGGATTGAAAAAAGTAGAAAAAAACTTACTCCACTTTCGCTTGTTTGGGTCTAAGACCAATTTCCATATAAATAAGGAGGTAATGAGGTCTGTTACATGAAATTTTATTGCTAGAGGAAAGATGTATCTTTTTTTATTGACATATTTACTGTAAGAGATTTATGAACTTTCAAAGAAAAAGAATATACGTGAAATGAGCGCGACGTCTTTCCTCAAAAATAAATCTACCTGAAATAGTATAAGCTTTACACATAGAATTTCTTCCTTTTATATATGAGCTTCTTAAATAGGAGAGGAGATTCCTCGCTTACGCTCGTAATGACGAAAGAAGGCTTGCAATGACGAAAAAGAAGGTTCGGAATGAAGAAAAAGAAGGTTCGCAATAACGAAAGAAGGCTCGGAATGAAGAAAGAAGGCTCGTAATAACGAAAAAAGCTCGGAATGACAGAGCGGGGATGGAACTTCGAGACCACGAAGTGCTCGAAGTAGTCTCTTCCTATGAAATCAATCTTCAGACATTTGCCTTTCCCTCAGCTATTGGTTGTGATTTACGATGAAATATTTTTTTCATGTTGGATATTCTTTTTGGTATTTTGACAACCATTTCCTTAATCTTCTTTTAGGGGGTGTTTAAAATTTAAGCGGTTTAAGTTTTTGTAAATTTTCAGGAAAAAATAAAATTTCGTTTAGATTATTTTTGAGGAATTTCGAGATATTGACAACTTTCGATAAAATGTCTATCATTGTAATAATGATTTACAAAATCCATCCAATTGTAATGGGTGCAAAAATCTTTGATAAGGGCATGATGACTTACCAGTATGATTACGGTAAACCCTTTATAATTCCTATATTTTCATGGTATATAGAGGGTGGCGAAAAAACCATTCTCATCGACACCGGAGAGTTAAGACCAAGAACTTCCACCGAAATTGAGAGAGCCATAGGGAAGGTATATTCTTTTGAAGAGGGACTTTCAAAATACGGGTTAACACCCGAGGATATTGATATAGTACTTCACACTCATTTACATAATGATCACTGTGAGAACGATTCAAAATGTTCAAATGCTGTATTTTATGTCCATGAGAGAGAATTACAACAGATTCATAATCCCCATCCCTTGGATTTCAGATACAACGAGGATTTTATTATAGAGATAGAAAATAACGGTCAAATTGTGCCTTTGACGGAAGATAAAGAAATCATACCCGGAATAAAAATGATTCATACACCTGCCCATACGCCTGGTGGAATGTCTGTTCTCATAGACACAGAAAAAGGCTCTGTATTGATAACTGGTTTTTGCATTATTGAAGAAAATCTTAATCCACCACCAAAGGTAATAGGTATGGGTATGGAAGTTATTCCTCCTGGAACACTTACTAATTCTTATGAAGCATACGATATTCTTCTAAAAGTTAAAGATATGACATCTGTTGTTATACCTCTCCATGAACCCAAGTACGCATTTATAGATAGTATTCCTTAAAATTTTTATTGATTCCCAATCATATTTGACAAAGTATTAAATTTTAAGGTAATTTATATTTTTATCTGACATAAAAATTACTTGAGGTGAGGTATAAAAATGAAGACAGCTTTTGTAAAAAAGGAAGAAACATCAAAAAAATGGTTTATTGCTGATGCTTCCGGCCAGACACTTGGAAGATTTGCTTCAAGGGTTGCCAAAATTCTTATGGGCAAGCACAAACCAACTTACACTCCCAATGTGGACAATGGCGATTTCGTAGTGGTTATAAATGCTGAAAAAATTAGAGTAACCGGTAAAAAACTCACAGATAAAGTCTATTATCATCACACTGGCTATATTGGAGGTCTCAAAGCAGAAACGCTCAAAGAAAGACTTGAAAAGAAACCCGAAGAAGTTATTTTTGATGCAGTCTGGGGAATGATTCCAAAAACAAGACTTGGCAGAAAGATGATAAAAAAACTTAAAATTTACAAAGGCTCTGAGCATCCGCACAAAGCTCAAAATCCAGAGCCAATTCAATTAAGTTAAAAGTTGAGGTGAAAGGCTATGGCTATTGAATATCTGGCAACAGGTAGAAGAAAAAGATCAAGGGCAAGAGTTATTTTAATCCCTGGTTCAGGAAAAGTAACTGTTAATGACAAATCAATTGAAGAATATTTTCCAAGAGAAACCTTAAGGATGATTCTATTACAACCCTTTCAAGTAGCAGGAGTTGCAGGCAAATATGATGCTATTGTTAATGTAGATGGAGGTGGTTTAAGCGGGCAGGCAAGTGCTATAAGGCATGGAATTGCTCGGGCACTTGTAAATTTAAATCCTGATCTCAAGTTAAAACTTAAGAAAGAAGGCCTTCTTACCAGAGACCCAAGAGAAGTAGAAAGGAAGAAATACGGACAGCCAAAGGCAAGAAAGAGATTCCAGTTCTCCAAAAGATAAAATGTTCAAAGTCTTTATCTGTGGAGGAAGTGGTTATACTGGAAGTGAACTATTACGAATTCTTGCTTTACATGACGAAATAGAAATAACAGGAGTTACAAGCGAAAAATCGGCAGGGATGGCAGTAAATGAGCTATTCCCTGCTTTTTTTATATATAGTCATCTCAAATTTGAAAATTTGGATATTGATAAAATTAAAAAGAAAGCCGATATTTATTTTCTTGCTCTTCCTCACGGTAAATCTCAAAAAATTGCAGCCTCTCTTTTAGAGGCTGGGAAAAAGGTAATAGACCTTTCGGCAGATTTTCGAATTAAAGATGCCTCTTGTTATGAAAAATGGTATAAAACGCCCCATTTATTCCCTTCTCTTTTAAATGATGCTGTGTATGGATTACCAGAAATTTATAGAGAGAAAATAAAAAATGCAAGCTTAATTGCTAATCCTGGCTGCTATCCTACCAGTGTTATTCTTCCCCTCTATCCTTTTATAAAAAAAAGAATAATCGAAATAGACTCAATAGTTGTAGATTCAAAATCAGGAACATCTGGAGCAGGGAGAAAGGCTGAGGTAACTCTTAACTACTGCGAAGTTAATGAAGACTTTAGGGCCTATAATGTGGCAAAACACAGACACACACCTGAGATTGAACAAGAATTGAGTTTTGCATTTGGTGGTTTTATTACTATCGATTTTACAACCCATTTGCTTCCTGTAAATAGAGGCATTCTTTCTACAATTTACGCAAAGCTTAAAAAGAAAATTTCAACTAAAGAAGCTCTTGAGATATTAAAAGAGACTTATGAAAATGAACCTTTTGTAAAAGTAATGGACGAAGGACAGGTGCCTTCTTTAAAGTACGTAAAAGGCACAAACTACTGCTATATAGGCGCTGTTGTAAATGAAAGAACTGATCGATTAATTCTCATCTCTACAATAGACAATCTTGTAAAAGGAGCCTCAGGGCAGGCTATTCAAAATATGAACATAATATGTGGAATAGAGGAAACAAAAGCTCTTAAGTCTCTTGCACTAACTCCTTAATAACTCCACCACCTAATAATCTGTCATTTTCATAAAAAACCGCACTCTGACCAGGCGTGGGTGCAAACTGAGGTTCTTTAAATCTTACCTTTGCTATTGTAGGCTCAATTATAGAAACAATAGCCCTTTCGGGTTTCATAGAGTAGCGTATTTTTACCTCGCACTCAAACTCTTTCTCCTTAGTTGTCCAAAGCCAATTTAATTCATGCACTAAAAACTCTCTCCTAAATGCATCTTGTCTCGTTCCCACATATATGGAATTCGAAAGAGGTTCTATTTTAACCACATAAAGAGGATAGGAATAGGATATTCCCAGTCTTTTTCTCTGCCCTAAGGTATAAAGATGAATACCTCTATGTTTACCAATTATTTTTCCCGTTGAAATCTCAATAATAGGACCCTCCTCTGAGTTTCTAATAAAATCATAATATCGCTTATTTTTCAAAAAACAAACCTCTGCGCTTTCTTCGGCTAATCTTGATGGAATTTGTAAATCCTCAGCTAATTTCTTTACTTCTAATTTTGTAAAATCTCCAAGAGGGAAAAGAGCTTTTTTTAAAATCTTAGAGGACACTGCATATAAAAAATAGGACTGATCCTTTAATGGGTCAATACCTCGCAAGAGACAGGGTGAGTTTTCGTGAATAATTCTCACATAATGACCTGTAGCAAACCAATTGGCACCAACTTCAGCGGCTACTTTTTCTAACAAGGGAAACTTTACCAGTTTATTACATTGCACACAGGGATTAGGAGTATTTCCTTTTTTATACTCTTCAAAAAAAGGCTCAACCACCGTATGTTTAAAAAAATCTCTTACATCTTCAATTTGAAGTTTTATATCTAAAAATTGAGCGGTTTTTTGCACCAGATCAAGCTTTTGCGCATCTTCGTAAAGGAGAAAAAAAACGCCTTTTACTTCAATGTCTTTTGATTTAAGCAGATAGGCAGCAACTGATGAATCAATACCACCACTCATTGCAACTAAAACTTTTTCCATATTAATCTTTCCCAGTGATATAATATATTACAAAATAAAGTAATGGAGAGGTGCCAGAGTGGACGATTGGGGCGGTCTCGAAAACCGCTGTGGGTGTAAGCCCACCGGGGGTTCGAATCCCTCCCTCTCCGTTACCCAATGAATTTTTTGATAATCTTGTCCTCGTATTCGGGAAAATCTTCTATGTAAAATGGTCTTTTCCGACCTATGTTAAACTTAAGAAGTTTAAAGTTAAGTTCTCTAATCCGTTTTAATCTTTCCTCATCATCATCTATTGTCTTTAAGAGTTCCTTTAAGTCTATTATCTCCTTCCTTGTCTCCATTTCCGGAGGGATACATCCAGCATTTTTTAATATTTTATAGGCAAGTCTTAAATCTTCAGGAACCCAGCTGTAATCTTCTAATTTCAAAGGTTTTCCTTTATTTGGAAGATCATCGAAAAGTCCTTCCTCTATGGCCTCTCTAATTTTTTCCTCAGCAATTTTTTGAAAGATATCCATAGAATACTCCTCTAAATATCGAATACTATCTTAACCACATACCTACCCTCCTCCTGCAATATCTCAAGGTTATGGTAGGTAGCAGCTTTAACTAAAAGTCTTCTTTCGTGTTTTTCAGGATCAAAAAATTCACCATCTATTTGAGCCTCCAATTTCCCATTATTAAGCTGAACACTCACTGTTTTTCCTATAAAACCATATGCATCAAAGAGAAAAATTAATTCATTCAGAAATCTTATTAAAAGTTCCTCAACGTTATCCCCTTCGATCTCTAAGGTTTTTTTTTCGCCTGTATCAACGCTTGCAGGGTCTGTAATAAGACTGTAAAGTCCTTGAGCAGCATTAAAAAAACATTCCTCAAGGCTTTTACCCTTTACACTCAAACCCACATCACCAGCTACATCAATAATTTCATAACTCACAACAAACTCCTTAGAGCATCTGCAATAAACTCTTTTACCTGCTCATCTTCTTCTCTTTCAAATGCATCCTCAAGAGCCTGCTTAGTAGAAGGATCAGCGATTATCTCAAGCGCATAGGCTGCGTCTCCGCGGATGTTTCTCTCATCTGAATTTAGCAATTCCACGATCAATGGAGATAACTCTTTTAGTTTTTCCGGATGCTTTTCCTTTAGGCTTTCAAGTATTGCAATAGCTCCGACTCTTACACGAAGTCTTTCATCTTTTAACATTTTTGCAATAAGAGGAAGTTCCTTTTGTTCATGTTCAAAAAAAGTAACGATATTTTCCAAATATCCATTATCGAGATAATCAAAAAGCATCTCTTCAAAGCCTTGACCATCCCAATTCCCACCGTTTCCATTCATATTATCACCTATGCCAATCGGATTTTATTTTTTGTCCACCTCTAATGTATTTCTCTGCCGATAGTGCAGCTATTGCACCCTGAGCACAGGCAATTACTACCTGTCTTAAATGGGGAGAAGCCACATCTCCAGCTGCAAATACACCGGGCTGACTCGTTTGCATAAAAGCATCTGTTATAATAAATCCTCGCTCATCGAGTTTAATTGTCTCACCTAAGAAGTCAGTAATTGGTTGAGTTCCAGCCATAAAAACAAACACTCCATCAACAGAAAGGCTTTTCTTTTTCCCTTCTCTATCTTTAAGAACTACGCCTTCTACAAAATTTTTACCCAAAATCTCTTTGACAGAATGCTCTTTTATAATCTCAATTTTTGGTTCAATGAAAATTGGATGGTCTTCATTAACCTTTAGGCGCGATGAAGATGTAATTAAATAGCATTTTTCAACAAACTGAGTAAGATAAAAAGCCTCTTTTGCTGCCTCTTCGCTATCTCCAAGTACTGCAACTGTCTTACCTCTAAAAAAAGGAGCATCACAAACAGCACAGTAACTAACTCCTCTACCAAGCAATTCTCCCTCACCGGCAATAGAAGGTTTTCTTCCCATAGAACCAGTAGCAATAATTAGTGCATGAGCTGTATAGGAGTTCTGCATGGTTATCACCTCTTTGATGTCTTCACCTAAGCTAACTCCTACCACTTGCTCTTCTTTGTAAGAAGTTCCAAGAGAAATTGCCTGATTGAGCATTTTTTCAAGGAGTTCCTTACCAGATATTCGGGTAAACCCTGGAAAATTCTCAATGATAGAAGCATAGGCAATTGCACCAGCGGTTTTTGATTTGTTGATAATAAGAGTGTTAAGATTAGCTCTTCTTGCATATATGGCAGCAGTGGCTCCTGCAGGTCCTCCTCCAATGATAATTAAGTCATATACTTCAGCCATAAACAAACCTCCACTTTTTATAATTTATTATAGCAATTCTCATGGCATATAATTTAATTCATTTGCAAGCTTATGAAAATACCATTACTAAAAAATTAATATACATATTTATGGCCGAATTCATGAGTGTTTTTTAAACGTTTTGTTTTTTTGGTATAATAGTAAGTCATGTTTATTGGAACACCTCTTATATCCGAAGAGCAAATTCAGAAAAAGGTAAGAGAGCTTGCCTATAAAATAACCCGTGACTATGCAAATAAAGATCTCCTTGTAATCGGAATTCTTAAAGGTTCTTTTATGTTTTTTTCAGATCTCATAAGGCACATTAACACTCCTTTAAAAATTGATTTTGTCATAGCATCAAGCTATCAGAAAGATAAATCCTCAGGAGAAGTAACTATTCATTATTTTCCCAGAGAGGAACTAAAAAACAAAGATATCCTTCTTGTTGAGGATATTATTGATACAGGAATTTCACTGCAAGCTATAAAAGAAAAGATTCTCTCCATGAATCCTTCCTCTCTTAAAATATGCGTGCTTCTTGATAAAAAGGAAAGACGAGTTATAGATGTTCCTTTGGATTATGTAGGATTTAGTATTCCGAATAAATTCATTGTAGGTTATGGTCTTGATTACAATGAAATGTTCAGAAATATACCCTACATTACTATTTTCAAAAAAGAATTAAAGCATGTATAGGCTGAAAATCCTTACAGACTTCGATGCTGCCCATCAATTAAGAGGCTATAGAGGCAAATGCGAAAATCTCCATGGTCATAACTGGAAAGTAGAGGTTACAATTTTATCAAACGATTTAAATGAAATAGGATTAGCAATTGATTTTAAAGACTTAAAAAGACTTACCGAAGATACAATTTCTGTGCTTGACCACTCCTTTCTAAACCAGGTTCCTCCCTTTAATGAAATCAATCCATCCAGTGAAAACATTGCAAGATGGATATATATGCAACTTAAGGAAAAGATTTTGGAGTATGGAGTAAGACTTGAAAGTGTAACTGTATGGGAGTCTGATTATGCCTCAGCCACCTACTATGAATGAGTTTGTAGGATCAATTTCTCAAAAAATTCCAGCTACTAATGCAAAGTGGGAAATATTCGCTTTAAGAAGAAAAGTATATGCAGTGGAAGGAAAAGATTTAAAAGTCAATAGAGAGAAAAACGCTCTAAAGGATTTTTTTGCCATAAGGGTAATTAAAAACCATAGGGCTGGAACATCCACCTGTTCACAAATTGAACAAATTCCTGAAGCCTTTCAAAAGGCATTAAACATAGCTGAGATAACTGAGCCAGATGAATGTCTTAGCCTGCCATTACCATCTCAGACACAGTCTGTCAAGGTTTTTGATGAAAACCTGTGCTCTATCGCTACTTTTCTTCCTGATTTATTGATTAATATGCAGAGGGCAGCCTTTTATGATAAGAGAGTTAAAAAACTGAGAAATGCAGAGATAACTATAACCGTAGATGAAAAGGCTATTCTAAATTCGGAAGGATTGCTTTGCTCCCAACCCTTTACTTCTATTAGCGCTCATATGATTGCTATTGCTGAAGATGAGGATCAACAGATGGGATGGGCTTATACTTCGGAGAGATTTTTAAAAAATCTTCAAGTTGAAAACATAGGTAAAGAGGCAGCAAGCAAGGCTATTCGTCTTTTAAATTCTAAGAAAATTAAATCTTTTAAAGGAATGGTACTTTTTGATCCTTATGTAGCAGGAGAGTTTGTTGAACTAATTTCGCAGTCCCTTTCTGGAGAAAACTATCTCTTAGGAAGGTCAATTTTTTCAGGGAAAATGGGAGAAAAAGTTATTAACGAAAAATTAGATATTCTTGATGATGGAACAATACCTGAAAGATTTGGGTCAACTCCTTTTGATGCTGAAGGTGTTCCTACTTCTAAAAAAATTTTGATCCAAAAGGGCAGATTGAGTCTGATTATGCATAATACATACACAGCAAACAGAACAAAAATGATCTCTACTGGTAATGCTGTAAGAACTGAAAGAGGAATTACTGTGGGACCCACAAATCTCTATATTGACACAGAAGAGGCAAAATTGCCTCCTGATGAATTAATCAGAGAGATTGAGCGAGGGATATATGTAATAGAGGTTATGGGAATGCATACTGCAAACCCGGTAAGTGGCGATTTTTCAGTTGGCATTTCAGGTATTTACATTGAAAAGGGAGAAATGAAATATCCAGTTCGCGAAACAGTGATTTCAGGCAATCTTCTTCAGCTTTTTCAAAATATTGTAGCCTTAGGAACAGACCTTCATTTTTACGGAAACATAGGATCACCAACCCTTCTTGTGGAGGGAATAGATATATCAGGCTAAGGAGGAAAGCAGTGGATTACTTTTTAACTGAAGAACAAAAAATGATAAAAGATTTGGCAAGACAAATTGCCGAGGAACATGTAAAACCTGTTAGAGCTGAACTTGATGAGACAGAAGAGTTTCCATGGGAGATAATGAAAATTTTAGCTCAGTCAGATATGTTCAGAGTTTTTATACCCGAGCAATACGGTGGTCTTGGAACTGGTTCTTTAGAGCTCTGTCTTGTAGTTGAGGAGCTGTCAAGGGTATGTCTTGGTATATCAACAACCTATGCAGCAAATGCTCTTGGAACATATCCTATTCTTCTTTTTGGCACTGAGGAACAAAAAAGTAAATATCTGCCTGACATAGCAGATGGAAAGCGACTCGTAGCCTTTGCACTAACCGAACCCAATGCAGGTTCCGATGCTGGCGGAATTCAGACAACTGCTACAAAGGATGGTGACTACTATGTATTAAATGGAAGAAAGCAGTGGATTACCAATGGAGGAGAAGCAGAAATATATACTGTAATAGCTCTTACAGATAAAACAAAGGGTGCAAGGGGTGCTTCAGCATTTATTGTAGAGAAAGGAACTCCAGGATTTAGCTTTGGCAAGAAAGAAAATAAAATGGGTATCAGAGCTTCAGCAACTCGAGAGTTAATCTTTGAAGATTGCAGAATTCCAAAGGAAAATCTCTTAGGAAGAGAAGGTATGGGCTTTATTGTAGCTATGAAAACCCTCGATCAATCCAGAGTTGGAGTAGGAGCACAGGGACTCGGTGTTGCGCAGGGAGCCTTTGAAGAAGCTGCTCGTTTTGCCAAACAGAGAGTTCAATTTGGACAGCCAGTAATAAGCTTTCAGGCTGTTCAACATATGCTTGCAGATATGGCAATTCAGATTGAGGCAGCAAGAGCGCTTGTTTATTCGGTTGCAAGATACATTGACAGTGGTGCAAAAGACATCACAAAGCCATCTGCTATGGCTAAAACCTTTGCCACAGATGTGGCTATGAAAGTAACCTGCGATGCAGTGCAAGTAATGGGAGGCTCGGGTTACATGAAAGAATATCCCGTTGAGAAAATGATGAGAGATGCTAAAATCCTTCAAATCTATGAAGGTACTAATCAGATCCAACGAAATGTAATTGGGCAGGAAATAATAAAAGAACTTACAAAATCGATGAAATAGTATAAAAATTATCATTGCAAGGCTTGAGAGTTTTTTATGCCTTGCAATGATATCCCTATTTAAAGGAAAAAATGTGAAACACAAAAAAATATATATCCTTTCCCTATTATTCATTTCTCTTATCTTTGGGTGTACCGCTTTTCAACTCACCAAGCAACAATATACGGCTGACTTAACATACAGAGAAAAGGATGAACTCCTCTGGGAACATAATAAATGGAGAAGACAGGTTGGGGTTCCTGACTTAAAATGGTCAACAGAGCTTGAGAGAATTGCAAAAAATTGGGCATATCACCTTAGTTATACCTGTAAAATGGTTCACAGTGACCACAATCTTGGTGAAAATATTTTCTGGGCTAATTATCGGGTTAGTCCTAAAGAGGTAGTAAATTATTGGGCTAATGAAAGGCATTACTACGATTATCAAAATAATAGTTGCAGGGAGAATAAAAAATGCGGTCACTATACCCAGATTGTTTGGAGAACTACTGAAGAAGTTGGTTGTGGAAAAGCCTTATGCAGAAATGGTGAAGAAATATGGGTTTGTAATTATAGGCCTGCAGGAAATATATCAAACAGAAGACCTTACTGAATAATCTTTGAAAGAATCATTACTCTGTGAGTTTCTCCCATTCCTTGAGGTAGCACAAGTCTTTTAAACTTTTGAATCAGATTCTTTTCTTCAAACATCCTTAACACCCTCTCATTGCAAAGAGAAATAAGATAACTACCCTGGGAAGAAAATTTTTCTCTATTAAAACCAAATTCTTCTGCCCATCTTTCAATAGCAGTAAAATTTACATGGGCTGTTATGTCCTGTTTGCCAATGTTCAAAAAGGGATTTTCATTGGTTCTATGCCTATGATAACAAAGTAAAGTGCCTCGATTCCTATAAGGAGCATAATATTCCTCTGAAGTATAGCCATAGTCAAAGATAAATAGAAAGCCTTCTTTAAGCCTATCTGATAGTTTTTTTAAAAAACTCCTGCCACTTAGACAGACTTCTGATCGGTAGTTTCTGAAAGATAGAACCCACGGAGCAAATTCCTCAATATAACATTGGGTTTCAATCCTGGAGGGTAAAAGTATCTCACATAAATTTTCATCCTTAATTGTTACATAAACTTCCAATAGATTTTCTCTCATTTCAAAAATTCTTACAGGCAAAGCATCAAAAATTTCATTACAGATGATGACTCCTCTAAGATATGGTAAATCATCAATTGATGGATACCATCTTATCTTCTCTATGTGCTGAGTTAACCTTTGTTTTTGAATATCAATAAGAAAGGGATTTGTTTCTACAAGATTGTATTCAATTGGAATTTTAAGGTTGCAAAGAATATCATAGGCTAAATAGCCCATCCCAGGACCTATTTCAGTAACAGTAAAATTATCTTTGCCTTTAAAATCCCTATAAAAATTCTCTATAGCCCTTGACAGCAAAATACCAAAAGCTTCACCAAGATGGGAAGAGGTAAAAAAATCTCCCTCTCGCCCAATTTTTATATGCTTATTTGTGTAATAGCCTAAATTAGGATAATAGAGAGCCATTTCCATGAAATCTTCAAAGGAAATCGGACCTTCAGTGATTATTCTTTTTTTTATTATTTCTTCTAACTCCATTAGGAGACAAGATGAAGCATTCTATCAACTGCTTCCTTAGCTTTTATCCTTATTTCTTCAGGAACTTTTATCACATGTTTATTTTCTTTTAGAGCAGAAAGAACGCTATGAAGAGTGGTTATTTTCATATTAGGACAGAGCATTGTCTTTTTGAGGGGATAAAAATGCTTTTCTGGATTTTCCTTTTTTAGTCTGTGCAGAAGGCCTACCTCTGTGCCAATTATGAACTCCTTTGCAGGGGAGGATTTGGCAAATCTTACCATTCCAGAAGTTGATGCTACATGATCAGCCATTTCTATGACTTCAGGAATACATTCGGGATGAACAACAACAAGAGCATCGGGATGCATTTCCTTTGCCTTTATTACATCTTCCCTCTTAATCATATGATGGGTTGGACAAAATCCATCCCAGATTATCAATTCTTTCTCTGGAACCTGCTTTTTTACCCAATGGGCTAAATTTTTATCAGGCACAAAAATAATAGAATTAAAAGGAACAGCCCTTACAATCTGAGGTGCATTGGCAGAAGTACAACAGGCATAACTTAATGCCTTAACCTCAGCAGTTGTATTTACATAGGAAACTACTGGTGAATTTGGATATTTTTTAATCCATTCCTTGAGCTGATTTACATCCACCGTATCTGCCATTGGACATCCTGCATCTTTTTCAGGAAGAAGAACTGTTTTATTAGGATTAAGAATAGCTGCTGTTTCAGCCATGAAATGGACTCCGCAAAAAACAATAACATCACAATCTAAATTCACTGCCTTTCTACTCAGTTCAAGAGAGTCTCCTACAAAATCAGCAATATCCTGAATCTCTTCTCTTTGATAATTGTGGGCTAAGATAATAGCATTTCGCTGCTTTTTAAGATTCTCTATTTCCCTCAGTATTCCTTTGTCCATAGGTAAAAATCCCCTCTGTTTGTGTATAAAATTGAGCCATCTGCAAGTTTAACTGCCTTTATTGGAGAACTCTTTATGGCTGAATAAGTCTTTTGTTTTGAATAGACATAGTTCGTACCGTAATATCTGGCAGAAATTGAATTTACATAGTTTATTGTCTCAGCAATGTTAGGAATTCTTCCCAAAGATGCAACGAGATTGGGCCCTGCATTGTAAGCTGCAAGAGCTAAGGACATGTCACCATTAAACCTGTCAAGTAAATATCTCATATATCTTATACCGCCATCTATGTTCTCAACAGGATCGAAAGGATTTTTTACACCCATAAGCATTGCGGTTGAAGGCATAAGCTGCATTATTCCCATAGCTCCTTTTGGAGAAACCGCATATACATTCCAACCAGACTCCTGTCTTATCATTTCCTTTATAAGTTTTGGCGATACTCCGTAAAGATTGCTTTTTTCCTCTACTATTTTTTCAAGCTCAGGCCTTGCGTAATTATTAGAATTTGAGGTTGGATTGATGACTGTCGAGGAGATTTTTTTGCTTACTTCCTTTTTAGACTTTTTTCCGCACAAATTAGTGTAAACTTTTTCTCCTTCAACAATCTGAACACATATAGGTTCTGCATGCAAATAAGCGGCAAAAATTAGTAAAATAAAGACAATTTTAAGGGTAAACATATTCAATTATAGCAAAATAAAGCAAACCGTGCAAAACTTAAGCTGTTTATAATCTTCCTGAACGAATTATGGATATAATCAACCAGATTCCTAAAAAAAAGGCAACAAGGCCAGTGATAAGAGCAAATAGTGAAACACCGTACACAAGAGGTTTAACTGAGCTTGCATGCATTATAGCAGAGGACAGAATCATAGCACTTACGATAAGACTAAAGGATATTTTATTACTTGCCCTATCAATATCCTTTAAAAACTCGGGTAGATTGACATGATACATTCTTACTGTCATTCTATCGGCAACTAATTTTTTTAGAATTGTCTTTAACTGAAAGGGAATATTCTCTAAGGCTGACTTAAATTCTTCAATTGCTCTATTTGCCTTTTTCAAATGATAGTCTGGTTTCAACTTTTCTGCAATTATAACCTCTGCATAGGGTTTTATAAGCTCAATAATCGATGCCTTGGGACATAGTTCTCTAACAAGTCCATCTAACATGATTAAAACTTTGTCTATCAAGAAAAGCTCAGGTGGAAATCTGAGTCTATTTTTCAACGCTACCTTCATAACCGATTCTATTAATTCTGAGAGCTTGATCTCCTGTAATGGGTAAAAATAAAGGGGATAAAGAATTTCATCAATATCTTCTTTGAGTTCTCGTTTTAATCTATCTATATCCATGTCATCAGGAATCACACCAAGTTTTAAATACTCCTCAATCAAAAGGTCCGTATTGTAATTTATGATAGCAAGAGCTATATTAGCATAGGCTTCTTTAAATTGCTCATCAATCCTACCTACTATCCCGAAGTCAACTAATGCGATTTTACCTGCCTTAGTAATAAGAATGTTTCCTGGATGGGGATCTCCATGAAAAAAGCCGTGAACAAAAATCTGCTTAAAATACATATCAAGCACTTTATTTAGTATCTCTCTTATATCTAAGGCATTTTGATGTAGATCCTTTAAATTATCAATCCTTATTCCATGCACTTTTTCCATTATTAAAACCTTCTCGGTTGTAAACTGCCGATAAATATAAGGGATGTGTACAGATTCATCTTCTTTAAACTGCTCCCTGAAAATTATCGCATTCTTTGCTTCTCTTCTGAAATCCAGTTCTCGATTGATGGATCTTGAAAATTCATTTATGATGCCGCTAGGATCAAAAATTTTACTTTCTGGAATGTTTTTTTCAATAAGTCTAGCGATCATTTTGAGTATATTAAGGTCAACAGCAATCTGTTCCCTGATTCCAGGACGTCTAATTTTTACGATCACTTCTTCACCATTAACAAGAACTGCTTCATGAACCTGAGCTATGGAGGCTGAGCCAATAGGATGGGGATTAAAAAATTTAAATATCTTATCGGGTGAAACCCCAAGCTCCTTTTCGATTATTTCATAAACCTTAGATATTTCAAAGGCAGCCACTTTGTCCTGAAGCTTTTTAAACTCCTTTATATATAAATCACCTAAAAGATCTTGACGAGATGCAAGAAGTTGTCCTAATTTTATAAATGTTGGACCAAGCTCTTCAAAAGCTATCCGAAGTCTTTCTGCTGTTGATGGGACGTGGATTGTTGGCCATTTGCCAAAAATTTTAAGTCTCCTTTTAAAAGGGACAAATTTACCCAGATGAATCTGGTCTATAAATTGACCAAATCCATGCTTTATAAAGACATTTATAATCTCTTGTAGCCTTCGGGCAGAAAGGTAGGTCTTTTTTATTTTAAAAATGTCCATTTAGGTTTTATTATAACAAAAGCTAAAAGAGCAAGGTGCATTATAGCTCGTGGATATTAAATAGCAAAATCCAAAAGAAAAAAGCCATTATGCTATAATACTTTTCATGGGCAGAAAAAGGGGATACTTTGGCGATTATGGAGGACGATTTGTCCCTGAAACTCTCATGCCTGCCCTTGAGGAACTTGAAAGAGCCTTTGGAAGGGCAAAAGTCGATAAAGATTTTATAAATGAATTTGAATCACTCCTTAAGGATTATGTAGGTCGTCCTACCCCTCTTTACTTTGCAAGAAGACTTACCGAATATTTCAAAGGAGCGAAGATTTATCTCAAAAGAGAGGACCTTGCTCATACAGGTGCTCATAAAATAAACAATGCTCTTGGTCAGGCACTTCTTGCAAGCAGACTAATGAAGAAGGAGAGAATTATTGCAGAGACAGGCGCTGGTCAGCATGGAGTTGCTACAGCCACAGCTGCTTCTCTTACAGGTTTAAATTGCGAAATCTATATGGGCACAGAAGATATAAGAAGGCAGGCTCTCAATGTGTTTCGTATGAATCTTTTAGGCGCAAGGGTTGTTCCTGTTGATACAGGTTCAAAAACCCTTAAAGATGCAATAAATGAAGCCCTCAGAGACTGGACTACAAATGTAAGAACCACCCATTATGTAATGGGAACAGTCTTCGGTCCCCATCCTTATCCATCCCTTGTTAGATTTTTCCAAAGCATTATTGGTAGAGAGGCAAGAAAACAGATTCTTAAAAAGGAAGGTAAACTTCCCTCTGTTCTTATTGCTTGCGTTGGAGGAGGAAGTAACTCTATCGGACTCTTTAGTGCCTTTTTAAATGATAGGGATGTTCAAATGATAGGAGTTGAAGCAGGTGGTTTTGGAATAAACTCTGGGAAGCATGCTGCAAGATTTGCTCATGCTGCAAAGGGAATTTTTCAGGGATGTTTTAGCTATGTTCTTGAGGACAGGGACGGAAACATTCTTCAAACCCATTCAGTTTCTGCAGGTCTTGATTATGCCTCTGTAGGTCCAGAACATGCTTATCTCCACGACATAAAAAGGGTAAAATATACCTATGCAACAGATGAAGAAGCTCTTGAAGCCTTTGAGCTTCTCAGCAGGCTTGAAGGCATTATTCCAGCCCTTGAATCTGCCCATGCTGTTGCTGAATGTATAAAGATTGCACCTACCATGCCAAAAGATTCAATAATTGTTGTAAACCTCTCAGGAAGAGGAGACAAGGATGTGCAGGAAGTAGCAAGAATAAAGGGTAAATTCATATGAAAGGTTTTTCGATAAGAAAAAGACTAGATGAAATAAAGAATAGAAGTGAAAGAGCTTTTATTCCATATATAATGGCAGGAGATCCAGATTTTCGGGAGACCGAAAAAAGGTTAAGAATCCTGAGTGAAGGTGGAGCAGATATAATTGAATTAGGAGTTCCTTTCACAGACCCCCTTGCTGATGGACCAACCATCCAGAGAGCATCAGAAAGAGCTCTTAAAGGTGGAGTAAATTTAAGAAAAATACTTAATTTTTTAAAGGATTTAAAAGGCTCCTTAGATTGCCCTATAGTATTAATGACCTATCTTAATCCAGTTTATTGCTATGGAATTGAAAGATTTTTTGCTGATGCAAAAGAGGCAAATGTGGCAGGAGTGATCTTTCCCGATTTAACCTTTGAAGAATCACTTCCTTATCGTGTACTTGCACAAAAATATCAGATTGACACAATTTTTTTAGTTGCTCCCACATCAACACCAAATAGAATAAAAAAAATTGTTCAAGCTTGCACAGGATTTGTTTATTATGTATCAATTACTGGCATTACTGGCTCTTCATTAAGGCTTGATGATACATTCAAAGACCACATTAATTTCGTAAAAAGCTTTAAAAAACCAGTATGCGTTGGTTTTGGAGTAAGCAGTGCAGAAGAAGCAAAGTATGTTTCTCAATTTGCCGATGGAGTGATAGTAGGAAGTGCTATTGTAAAGATTTTTCATGAAAATCCCGAGAGAGCAATAGAGTTTATAAAATCCCTTAGAGAGGCGATATAATGGCTTGGTTTAAAAGAAAAGAACCAAAAATAGAAAAAAAAGTTAAAATTCCTGAAGGATTATGGGTAAAGTGCGAAAACTGTAAAGAAATAATTTACCGTAAGGAATTAGAAAATAACTTAAAAGTCTGCCCAAAATGTAAATACCATTTTAGAATATCTGCAAAAGAACGAATTGTCCTTCTTACCGACAGTGGCAGCTTTGTAGAGCTTGATGCTGAATTATCAAGCACTGATCCCTTAGAATTTAAAGATACCATAACCTATAAGGAAAGACTCGCTGAGAATGAGAAAAAAACAGGCTTAAAGGAATCGGCTATTTATGGAGATGCAAAGATAAATGGTAGGGATGTAGTAATAGCTGTTCTTGACTTTGCCTTTATGGGCGGAAGCATGGGAACAGTTGTTGGAGAGAAGGTAACTCGGGCAGCTGAGAGGGCTGTGGAAAAAAGAGTGCCTCTAATTGTTGTTTCTTCCTCAGGAGGAGCAAGGATGCAAGAAGGAATGTTTTCTTTGATGCAGATGACTAAAACCTCTCAGGCGATTGGAAGACTCAAACAAGCAGGCCTTTTATACATATCTGTTCTCGCAGACCCAACCTTTGGAGGTGTAACAGCCTCCTTTGCTATGCTCGGTGATATAATTATCGCTGAACCTCGAAGTCTTATAGGATTTGCAGGTCCCAGGGTTATTCAAGAAACTATAAAGCAGCAACTACCCGAGGGGTTTCAAAGAGCCGAATTTCTTCTTGAACACGGTATGGTAGATATAGTTGCAGAAAGAAAGGATTTGAAAAATACCATATCGAAAATAATTGAAATAACTACCACTTTCCCAGAAAATAGTTTATCCTCTTCAACAATGGAAAAATGAAGTACGAGGAATTAATAATAGAGCTTTATAGCAGAAGGACGAAGGGAATAAAACTCGGTCTTGAGCGAATGAACTCGGTTTTACAAAAACTAAACAATCCTCACCTTAGCTATCCTTCAATTCACATAGCAGGAACAAATGGAAAAGGTTCGGTTTCGAAAATAATTTATTCTTTACTTAAAGCCCACGGCTTTAATGTCGGATTGTTTACCTCTCCTCATCTTACGAGATTTACAGAGCGAATAGTTGTAAATGACATTGAAATCTCAGAAGAGGATGTGATTAGACTTATCCAAAAGATAAAACCTCTTTCAGAGGAGCTTACATTTTTTGAGTGTGTAACCCTAATGGCTTTTATATACTTTAAGGAAAAGGGTGTAGATTACGCTGTGTTAGAAACAGGAATGGGTGGAAGGTTAGATGCAACTAATGTGGTTAATCCCTTAGTAAGCGTGATTACAAAAATAGGTTATGATCATCAGGAGTTTTTAGGTTCCACACTCCGGGAAATTGCCCGTGAAAAAGCAGGAATCATAAAAAAAGGGATTCCTGTTATCTCAGCATCACAGGAAAAAGAAGCTGAAGAAGAAATTTTAAAAACTTCAGAAGAATCTCATTCTTCTAATTATATTTACGGTAGAGACTTTAAAGGAGAGCTTAATTCTATTAGTCTATACGGAATAGACTTTGACTTTTATCCGTCACACGAAGCAGAAGTTCTTTCCAATCTCGAACTTTCACTTACTGGTATCCATCAGTTAGAGAACGCCTCTATAGCCTTAAAAGCTTTCATGACAGCCTATCCGGGATGGAATGAATCATCCATAAGAGCGGCATTAAAGAGTGTCAAAATGCCAGGAAGACTCGAAGTAATATCAGAGAATCCTCTAATAGTTTTCGATATAGCCCATAATCCTCAGGCAGCAGAGGCTTTGGTTAATTCTTTAAGAATCCTTACTGAGAAAAAACCCATTTTGGTATTTGGTGTTATGAAAGATAAAGATGTGAAGAATATTTTAAAATCCTTTGAAAATTACGCAGAAAAAATCCTTTTCACCTCTCCTAAATACGAAAGAGCCATCACATATGAAGAAGTATGTGAGAGGCTAAATGGATTTTCAAAGAAAATAAATCCCAAAAAAGACACATTAACAGCTTTTAAAGAGGCTCTATTTCTATGTAAAGAAAATCCTGCTCTCTTTATCCTTTGCACTGGTTCAGCTTATCTTATTGGAGAGATAAAAGAATTTCTTGGAGAAAGGACCTTGCATAGGACTTTAGGAGAACTCCTATGAGAGCTCTAATATTGATATTCATCCTATTAATCTTACCTTCAATTATCTATGGAGTTGAAATAACCTCTGAAAAATTAGAAAGATTTGAGGAAGAAGGTAAACTTATTGCTACTGGAGATGTGCAGATAAATGAGCCGAACTATAATCTTAAAGCAAAAAAGGTTATCTACTTCGAAAAAACCTCAGACATAGAGGCATATGGCGATGTTTATTATGATGATGAGGATATGACAGCTTGGGCTGATGAAGGTAATTTTAATGCTGAGAAAAAAACAGGACGAATGAAAAATGCCCTCGTGCACATAAAAAAAGAAGACATGTGGATTAAAGCTGAAGAGGTTGAACGCTTGAGCGAGATCAGATACAAGGCAAAAAAAGCCACATTCTCCACCTGTGAGCCAGAAGAAGATAGTGCTCAACCGTGGTGTTTTACAGGAGAGTTTGTTGACTTAGTGGTTGATGAAACTCTTTTTTCAAAAATAACTACCTTTAAAGTTAAAAATGTACCAATTCTCTTTTCTCCCGTATTCTGGGGACCTGGAGGAAGCAAGAAGAAATCAGGTTTTTTACCCTTAAAATTTGGTAATTCTAATAGAATGGGATTACGACTAAGTCCTGCCTATTATCTTGTTATTGATAGTAACAAGGATGCAACTTTCTATGTGGATTATTTCTCAAAGATAGGAGTTGGTAAAGGAATTGAATATAGATACATGGACTTTGATACAAAAGGCATGTGGTTTGGCTATCAAATTAAAGATAAAGAGCTTGATAAAAATTATCTGGAGCTAAGAGGAATTCATCTTCAAAAGCTAAGCCACTTTAACCTTTTAATCGATATAAATTATGTCAACAAAAATGACTTCTACAGGGAATATGGAGATATTCGTTCCTCTTCAAGCACTTACCTGTTTAAAGATTACTGGAAGGACCTTACTGGAAGATACGACAGATTTCTTCAATCTTCGGTGGAAGTTTCAGTTCCAGCAGTAGGCTCAAGATTTTATCTTCTTGGTCAGGGTTGGAAGGATCTAAAAAATGATGGAACCAGTCCACCTGTAAGTTTAGAGTTAGGTTATGTGGTTAATCCTTACAAGATTGGAAATTTTACTGCAAATTTTGCCACCAATTTAGCAGAGTTTTATAAAGAAGACGGACTTAAAGGACAGAGATTTGAAATAACCCCTCAAATAAGTCACACCTTAGGAGATAGCATCAACTTAACCCAAACTTTAACCTACAGTCAGATTTTCTATAATCTTGAAAAAACATCACCCTATGAGGATACCTCTCACAGGGAAATGCTTCATTACAATGCAAAGGTTTTTACAAGGCTTTATAAAAGAAATGAGTCCTTCACCCATTTAATTGAGCCATTCATAGAAGGAGTTTTTATTGGTGTGAATGGTAAACCGCCGATATTAAAAGAAAGAGAAATCATTGATGATACAGCCATTCTTAGAGTGGGGGTTTACAATAAGCTTAACTTTAAAAACCTTTCATTTGAAACCCGATTGACTGAGACCTATGACTTCCGTGCAAAAAATGAATGGGATAAGCTTTATCCTATTTTACTTGAGGGAAGGCTCTCATGGGGTAAATTAAGTTTTTACTTTGATACTTACCAGAACATAAAAAAGAAAAGAATGGAAAGCCTTAATACAGGCATAGGCTTTTCACCTGATGAAAACACTTCAATTTCTTTTAGCCAGCGCTATACAAGAGAAAATGCATTAAGTCCTGCCTATTTATGGTCTCCAACCCGCAGAGAACAATACACATTAAAAGAGAGCCAAAATGGCATAAAAACCTATGCATTAACTTTAGTTAAAAAGCTTTCTGAAAAGTGGTCCCTTACTGCTAATCTTAACTATAATGCAAACGGAGAAGGGCTTAGAGACAGCTATTTAAACATCAGATACAGTGAAAAATGCTGGGCAGCAAATATATATTTAAAGAGAAGACCCGTGGAAATCGAGGGAAGACAGACCTCTGAATTTAGTATGCTTTTAATATTTGAATTAAAGGGAATAGGTCCTATTAGAGTTTATGAACGCAGTAGTAGTTCTTAATAAGCCAAAGGGACTTACAAGTCATAGTGCTTCTTTTAAGGTAAAAAAACTGCTTAATGTAAAAAAAGCAGGACATGCAGGTACTCTTGACCCAATGGCAACAGGAATTTTGCTTGTTTGCCTTGATGAAGGAACAAAAATTGCACCCTTTCTCATGGAACTTGAAAAAGAGTATCTTTTCAAGGCAAGATTTGGAATCTCTACTGACACATATGATGCCGAAGGAAAGACTGTTAAGGTGGTAGAAAACTTTCAACTTGACAGGGAAACGCTTTTAAAGACTATTGAAAAATTTAAAGGAGAGATACTACAAATTCCACCCATGTATTCAGCGGTAAAAGTAAAAGGAGAGGCCCTTCACAGGCTTGCAAGAAAGGGAATAGAAATAGAGAGGAAACCGAAAAAAGTTTATATCTCTTCGATAGAAATAGAAGACTTTCAATATCCCTTTGCAACATTTAGAGTAAGATGTGGTAAAGGAACCTATGTTAGGTCTCTCTGCCATGATATAGGTGAACATCTCGGCATGGGAGCTCATGTGGTAGAATTATCAAGAACAAAGATTGGAGAATTTTCAATTGATATGGCTGTTAATTTTGATACTTTAAAAGACATAGAAAGAGCAAAGGAAAAATTAATTTCCATAGACAGGGCTCTATACTTTATTCCTTCAATAACACTTCAGGAATCTCTTGTTCAAAGATTCTTAAACGGTAATCCCGTAAAAATTCAATCTGGAATAGTTCCAGCAGGCTGGGTAAAAGTGAAAAATAGGGAAGGTAAAATTCTTGGAATTGGATTTGGAAATGGCGTAACAATAAAGCCTGAAAGAATAATATGGGAAAATTAAATTATAAAGGGGAGGTAAAAAGATGATAGCAAGATACACAAGAAAACAGATGGGTGATATATGGAGCATGGAGAATAAATTTAGAAAGTGGCTTGAAGTTGAAATAGCTGTATGCGAAGCATGGGCAGAACTTGGAAAAATTCCACTGGATGCACTGAAAGAGATAAAAGAAAAGGCAGATTTTGATATTCACAGGATTGATGAAATAGAGGAAAAGGTAAAACACGATGTAATTGCCTTTTTAACGGCTGTTGCTGAAAAAGTAGGTCCTTCCTCTCGTTATATTCACATGGGTCTTACCTCATCAGATGTGGTTGATACAGCCCTTGCCCTTCAAATTAGAGAGGCTGGTGCATTGATAATGAATGATCTTCAGAAATTAAAGGATATTTTCAAGGAAAAGGCATTTGAGCATAAAAATACCATATGTATGGGCAGAAGTCATGGTGTTCATGCTGAGCCAACATCCTTTGGACTTCGCTTTGCTCTTTGGTATGAAGAGACAAAGAGAAACATCGAGAGACTCAAAGGGGCAATTGAGCGAATTTCGGTGGGTAAAATCTCTGGAGCTGTTGGAACTTTTTCAAACATTCCACCAGAAATAGAGGAAATAGCCCTTCAAAAATTAAACTTAAAACCCGAGCCTGTGGCAACCCAGGTAGTGCAGAGAGATAGACACGCAGAATTTTTAAGCGTTCTTGCTCTAATTGCTGCGCTTATTGAAAAAGTTGCAGTTGAAATAAGACACCTTCAGAGAACAGAAGTGCTTGAAGCAGAGGAACCTTTTACAGAGGGTCAGAAAGGGTCATCTGCCATGCCCCATAAAAGAAATCCAGTTGGCTGTGAAAACCTTTCAGGTCTTGCAAGGCTTGTTCGCTCTAATGCCTTTGCAAGTTTCGAAAACATATCTCTTTGGCACGACAGAGACATTTCTCACTCATCGGTTGAAAGAGTAATAATCCCAGATAACTGCATTCTTGTTGATTACATGTTAAACAGGCTGTGTGGTATCATTAAAGACCTAAGAGTTTATCCAGAAAGAATGCTGAAAAACATAGAAAGAAGTTATGGACTGTATAACTCTCAGAGAGTGATGCTTGCCCTTGTGGACAAAGGCTTAACCCGTGAAGAAGCATACGGTCTTGTTCAGGCAAAGGCAATGGAAAGTTGGCGTGAGGGCATCTCTTTTATGGATCTTCTCCTAAAAGATGAAGGGATAAAAAAATATTTAACTGACGATGAAATAAAAGACATCTTTGAATTAAACTATTACACACGAAACATTGACTATATATTTAAAAGAGTTTTTGGATAAAAAATTAAAAAGCGAGGAGGATTTTTATGAGCAGAGATATCACTAAAATCAGAAACATTGCAATCGTAGCTCATGCAGGAGCAGGAAACACCAAGCTTGCCGAACAAATACTTTTTAAAACCGGTCAAATAGACCGGGTTGTAACCGGAGAATCTACAGGAAAGGTTATTGACTATGAACCAGAAGAAATCTCTCGAAATATGACTCTTAGCTGTAAGATTGCTTACTGTGATTACAAGGACCATAGAATTAATATTATAGATACACCAGGTTTTGTTAACTTTCTCGAAGATACAAAGAATGCTCTTAGAGTATCTGATGGAGCAGTGGTTATTGTAAGTGCCATCTCAGGTGTAAAAGCAGAAACAGAAAGAATTTGGAAATTCTGCGATGATTATGACCTACCAAGACTGGTATTTGTTAATAAGCTCGATAAAGAAAATGCCTCTTTTGACAGAGCCGTTGCTGAAATTGAAAAGGTATTCGGCTCAGAGGCTATACCTCTTACTTTTCCCATTGGAGAAGGGCCTGAACTTAAAGGTATCGTTGACATAATCTCACTTAAAGCCTTTATGCAGGACGGTAAAAATCAAAAGGAAGTTGCTATCCCTTCAGAATTGATGGGTAAAGTAGAGGAGTACAGAAAAAAGTTTGTTGAAAAAATCGCTGAACTTGATGACAGCCTTCTTGAAAAATATCTTGAGGGAGGAGAACTAACAGAAGAAGAACTAAGAAAGGGTCTTCACGATGCATCTTTAGCAAGAAGATTTATTCCAGTGCTTGCTGGTTCAGCTTTACTTGGAATAGGAGTTGAATCACTGCTTGATAGTATAATACTTACTCTACCAGATCCAAAGGAAAGAGCAAACATTTATCCGATAAAAGGAATAAATCCAAAGGATGGAGCTGAAGTTACAAGACAGCCTTCTTCTTCAGAGCCGCTCGCTGCCTATGTGTTTAAAACAACCATTGACCCATTTGCTGGAAAAATTTCATATATAAGGGTCTTTTCTGGAACTCTTAAGGCTGATTCAATGGTTTTAAATACAACCACAGGCACAAAAGAAAGAATAGGCCAGATTTACTATATCTTAGGAAAAGCTCAGAGTCCCTGCCAGAAAGCAGAACCAGGAGATATTGTTGCAACCGTTAAACTTAAAGATACTCTTACAGGTCATACCCTTTCTGATGAAAACAATCCAATAATTTTGCCGGAAGTTAAATTTTCAGAACCTATTATCTCCTATGCTATAGCACCTAAAACAAGAGGTGATGAGGAAAAAGTAAGTGCAGGATTACATAAACTTCTTGAAGAAGACCCTACTCTAAAATTTTCTCGTGATGAAGAGTCAAAGGACATGCTTTTAAGTGGTATGGGACAGGTTCACATAGAAGTTGCTCTTGAAAAACTGAAAAGAAAATTTGGCGTAGAGGTTGTATTAATGGCTCCAAAGGTTCCTTACAGAGAAACCATAAGAGCCACTGCATCTGCACAGGGTAAATATAAAAAACAGTCTGGAGGTAGAGGCCAATATGGTGACTGCTGGATTCAGATAGAGCCCCTTCCAAGAGGTGGAGGCTATGAATTTGTAGATAAAATTGTAGGTGGAGTTATTCCTCAGCAATATCGACCTGCTGTTGAAAAGGGAATTGTTGAAACAATGAAGGAAGGAATCCTTGCATATTATCCTATAATTGACATGAAGGTTACGCTTTATGATGGCTCCTATCATCCTGTTGACTCTTCAGAAATGGCCTTTAAAATTGCGGGTTCTCTTGCTCTTAAAAAAGCCTTTATGGATGCAAAACCAGTGTTACTTGAGCCTATTATGAAAGCAGAAATAATTGTTCCAGACGAGACACTTGGAACAATAATAGGAGACTTAAATTCTCGAAGAGGCAAAGTTCAGGGGGTTGAACCTCAGGCTGGTGGAAACCAAAAAATTATTGCCCTTGTTCCTATGGCTGAAATGCTCACCTATGCCAACCAGCTTCATTCAATGACATCTGGAAGAGGAATTTACTCAATGGAATTTTCCCACTATGAAGAAGTACCTTCTCACATTGCTCAAAAAATAATTGAGCAAAGGCAAAAAGAAAGACAGACAAAGGCAGAGGAATAATGAAAAAACCCTGGAGTGGTAGATTTAAGGAAAAAACAGCCAAAACCTTAGAAGAGTTTTCTCAGTCAATCTCTTTTGATCAGAGACTCTGGAGAGAGGATATAGAGGGAAGTAGAGCTCATGCAAAAATGCTTAAAGAGGTTGGACTTATTAGCAATGAAGATTTAAAGAAGATTCTCAAAGGATTGGATGAAATTGAAAGAGAAATTGAAGAGGGCAAGTTTGTCTTCAAGGAAGAACTTGAAGACATCCATATGAATATTGAAAAAGCATTGATTGAAAAAACAGGCTCTGCTGGAGCTCGCCTTCACACTGCTCGTTCAAGAAATGACCAGGTTGCAACAGATTTAAGACTATTTCTTAGAAAAAGAATTGAAGAGTTAAACAACATGCTTTGCAATCTCGAGAAGGTTTTATTAGAAATTGCTAAGAAGCATATGGATACAATAATGCCTGGCTACACTCACCTGCAGAAGGCCCAACCTGTTTTACTTGCCCATCATCTTCTTGCTTATGCATGGATGTTTGAAAGAGATAGAGAAAGGTTAAAAGAGACATTCAGGAGAACAAACCAGTCTCCCTTAGGTGCCTGTGCTATTGCAGGCACCACTCTTCCTATAGATAGAGAGTTTACAGCAAAGGAGCTTGGATTTAGTAGTGTCATTCCCAACAGTATGGACGCTGTCTCAGACAGAGACTTTGTATGCGATGTGCTATACTGTGGAGCCATGATAATGATGCATCTAAGCAGACTTGCTGAAGAAATAATTCTTTGGTCCACCGATGAGTTTAAATTTATAGAGCTTCCGGACCGTTATTCAACTGGCTCAAGCATGATGCCTCAGAAAAAAAATCCTGACCCGGCCGAACTCATAAGAGGTAAAACAGGAAGAGTTTATGGAAACCTCGTCTGTCTTCTTACAACCCTGAAGGCCCTACCTCTTACCTATAACAGAGATATGCAGGAAGACAAAGAATGTGTTTTTGATACGATAGATACAGTGAGTATTTCTTTAAAACTAATAACTGAAATGCTTCCTGAGATAAAGTTTAATAGGGAGAAAATGAAGGAATCGGCAGAAAAAGGCTTTACTACCGCCACAGACCTTGCTGAATATCTGGTTAAAAAAGGCATACCCTTCAGAGAAGCCCATGAAATCACTGGTAAAATAGTACTTTACTGTATTGAAAAAGGAAAAAACCTTAATGAACTTTCTCTTAAAGAATTCAAGAAATTTTCAAATTTAATAGAAAACGATATTTATAAAATTCTTAATGCAAAAGGTTCTTTAGAGGAGAAAAAATCCTTTGGAAGCACCTCTAAGGAAATGGTTAAAAAACAGATAAATCTCTTGAAAAAGGCTTTAAAAAAATGAGATTTATTGCTATAGCTTTATTATCTCTAATTCTTCTTACAGGTTGTGGAAGAAAATTGGATCCTACTCTTGATGATTATCTTCCACCAGATGAGATACAAAGTATAAGCCTTAGTTCTGACACTGAAAAGATTATAATTTCTTGGAATCATCCTGAAAAGGCAAAAGGGAAGGTAGAAAGCTTTTTGATTGAAAGGGTAAACAAAGGAGAAAAAAAGGAACTAGGTTATTATGGCAAAGATATTAATTCCCTTGAAGATAGGGATTTTATCTTTGGAGAAACCTATACCTATCGGATTTTTGCAATAAGTGCAAAGGGAGTATACAGCAAACCGATAGAAGCCTCAATAACACCAAAGAAATTGCCCGATGTAGTGAATCTTGAATATAAAATTACACCTGAAGGAGTTTTGCTTTCATGGGAGAAGAATCAGTCTTTAAGTTACAACATTTACAGACTTGATAGGCAAGGGCAGAGAAAAAAAATAGGCTTTTCTGAAAAAAATCTCTTTTTAGATGAAATTTTACCTTCAAATATTATTGAACTATTGGAAAGCTCAAAATCATATATAACCTATCAAATAACTCCTGCCCTAAGAGATGAATCTGCCTACATAGAGGGAAAAGCAAAGGAGATAAATGTTTCTATAGATCAGTTTATACCTTCTAAGCCTGAAGAAATTTTTTGGACAATCAATGAGTATGGAGCATATATTTCCTGGAAAGAAGTACCTGAGAAATGGATAATAGGTTATAAAATTTACAGGAAATACTCTAAGGAGGCAAACTTTCAGCTAATTGGAACAACCAAAATTCCCTTGTTTTTTGATGACGACTATAATATTAATAATATACAAAAGCCTGTTTATTACCGAATTTCTACTCAGGGTCCCTTAAGGGACAGTGAAGCCTTTGAAATTAAAGTGGAGGCAATGAATGAGTAAGATTCTTCTTGGTCATGGAAGTGGTGGTAAGTTAATGCATGAACTAATAAAAAAATACATTGCTCCTGTTTTTGAACTACCATCACTTATGGATTCAGCGATAGTATCTTTAAATCATAACGGTAAAATAGCCATCACCACCGACTCTTACACTGTTTCACCTATCTTTTTTCCCGGTGGTGACATAGGAGACCTTGCAATTAACGGGACAGTAAATGATCTTGCGGTTGTAGGCGCAAAGCCCCTTTACCTAACGGTAGGTTTTATACTTGAAGAGGGATTTCCAATTTCAGACTTTGAGCGCATACTTAAAAGCATTACCTTAGCAACAAAACAGGCTAAGGTTAAAATTGTTGCAGGAGATACAAAAGTAGTTGATAAAGGAAAGGGTGATGGAATATTCATAAACACCTCAGGGATTGGTGTTATACCCGATGAAATAGATTTATCACCCTTAAAGATTGAAGAAGGCGATAAAGTCATCATAAGTGGTTCAATAGGAAATCATGGAATTGCTGTTATGAGCGAAAGAAATGGCTTTACCTTTGACCCTCCTGTTTTAAGTGATACAAGACCTCTTAATGGAATCATCGCAGAAATACTTAAAGCCTATCCTACTTCCGTCAGAGTAATGAGAGATCCAACTCGTGGAGGATTGGCAACAACCCTTAAAGAGCTTGCCCTTGAATCAAACAGAGATATTTTAATTTATGAAAACTCCATTCCTTTACACGACACTGTTAGAGGTGCCTGCGAATTACTCGGACTTGACCCTCTTTATGTGGCTAATGAGGGTATATTTGTTGGAATAGTAAAGGCTGAGGATGCGGAAAAAATTCTTACCATTATGAAGTCTCATCCCTTTGGGAAAGAATCTGCTATAATTGGAGAGGTAAAATCTATGGGAGGCAGAGTATTACTCAAAACCTCAATTGGAGGCACAAGAATGGTTGACATGCTTCCAGGTGAGCAGTTACCAAGAATATGTTAAAGGAGTTAGTTATGAGAGGATTTATTAAAATTTTAACTATTATCTTTTCCCTTCAGTTTATGCTTTTTGGAGTATTGGAAAATTCATGTGCGGAGAGTAATAGATTCTTCGTTGATAGAGTTGTTGCAGTTGTTAACAAAGAAGTAATCACATGGAGTGAACTTTATAAGTATATGGAGTTTATCTCAAGAGACGAAGTTAAAGGCATGAATCCCGATGAGAAATTTAATTATTTCAAGAAAAAAGAAGAAGAATTTTTAGAAAAACTCATTGACACCAAACTTCAGATGAGTGAGGCAGAAAAATACGGAATTTTTGTTTCAGATAATGAAGTAGATATGGCAATTAACGATATAAAGAAAAAATATGGCCTTACTGACCAGGCTTTTGAGGAGAATCTAAGGAAAGAAGGCATGACACTAAGCGATTATAAAAAGATGATGAAAGAGCAAATATTAATTGGAAGAGTAGTGAATTCTCTTGTAAGGAGTAAAATTGTCGTGTCAGAAGGTGATATTAATAGCTACATTAATGTCCATCCTGAGCTATCCTGTGATGAAGAAGCCTATTATGTTAGTCAGATTTTTGTAAAACACAGGGAAAATCAAGACGAAGTAAAGGAAAAAGTTAATGAAATTATAAAGCGCCTAATTCAAGGAGAATCCTTTAGCAAAGTGGCATCCCGATTCAGCGAAGATGCCTCTGCTAAAACAGGAGGAGCAATCGGCCTTCTAAAAAGAGGAGAAATTTCACAGTCCCTTTTAAATGTTTTCTCAAAAATGACACCTGGTGAAATAAGTGAACCAATGGTTACAGAAAGTGGTGTTTATCTTTTTAGACTTGATGGAATATGCTTTAAGAGGGGTTCAGAAGCCCTTAGAAACTATGTCAGAACCCTCTTAGAGGAGGAAATTTTTAAGCGTAACTACAGGCTCTGGGTTAGAGGGCTTAGGCAAAATTCCTACATTGAAATCATGGAATAAGTTATGCTTGAGAGATTGCAGAAAATATTAGCAGATTACGGAATTGCCTCAAGAAGGACCGCAGAAATTCTCATTAAAGAGGGAAGAGTAACAGTAAACGGACATATCGCTGTAATAGGTCAGAAGGCTGATCCTGAAGTAGATTATATCAAAGTGGACGGTAAACTTCTCATTAAGCCTCAACCAAAGGGTTACTTTGCATTCTACAAACCTCGTAAAGTTATAACCTCACTTATCGACCCTCAGGGCAGGCAAACAGTAAAGGACTACCTTAGGGGGATAAAAATAAGGATATATCCCGTAGGAAGACTCGATTATGACTCAGAGGGTTTACTGCTTCTTACAAATGATGGAGAACTTGCTTATCGGATTATGCATCCTAGCTCAAATATTGAAAAGACCTATCTTGTTAAAGTTGATGGTTTAGTAGAGCCCGAGACAATTGAAAAGCTTAGAAAAGGTGTAAAAATTGAAGGTAAACTTGCCATACCCGTAAATGTCTCCTTAGCAAGAAAATTGAAAGCGAATTCTTGGCTTAAAATTACCCTCCATGAGGGAAGAAAAAGACAGATTAGAAAAATGCTCCAGATAGTAGGACATCCTGTTATAAGGCTTATAAGAATTTCCATAGATGGGGTAAAACTCGGCGAACTAAAGCCCGGACAGATAAGACCACTTACCACAGAAGAAATTGAAACCCTTAAAAAGAAAGCCTTCCCAGAAAAAAAAGAAAGAGATAAAAGGATTAATCAACCTCAAAGATAAAATCCATCTCAACTACTGCATTGAAAGGAAGACTGCAAACACCAACTGCCACTCTGCAATGTTTTCCCTTTTCTCCAAAAATCTGAAACAAGAGTTCAGAGGCTGGATTTAAAACCTTAGGATGCTCGGTGAAATCCTCAGTAGCAGAAATGTACCCTGTAATCCTTACGCACTTTTTTATGCAGTCAAGACTACCAAAATTTTCCTTTACAATTGAAAGAGCATTTATGACCACCTGCTTTGCCTCTAAAGCTGCCTCATCTAAAGTTATATCTCGACCTACCTTGCCCTTTTTCTCTAAAACTCCTCCTTCTCTTAAGGGAAGTATTCCGCTTAAAAAAATTAAATTACCAACTCTGTGCAGCGGAACATAAAAACCAAGAGGTTTCGAAGAAGCGGGAAGATTAATACCTAACTGTCTTAGTTTTTCTTCAACCATAGTGTTATAATTTTACCATGTCATACAAGATAAAAGTAAAACCTGAGGATTTTTTTGTGAGAGAGATGGCCTCTGTGGAACTTAAACAAAAGGGGCCTTACGGAATCTTTATTCTTAAAAAAAGAGGATGGAACACATTGGATGCCATTAAAAAAATCTCTCAAAAATTCCGAATTCCACTGGAAAATATATCCTATGGTGGTAAAAAGGACAGACATGCAACAACCGAACAATTCATCTCCATAAAAGACCTTAAAAAGGATATCTCATTTGCAGATGAAAACTACTCTTTAAAACTGATAGGTTTTTCATCTACTCCTATGGAACCCCGATTAATTATGGGAAATGTATTTAAGATAGCTGTGAGAGACCTATCAGAAAGCAAAGCAGATGCTATTGTTTTTCATCTTGAAAAGATAAAAGAGCAGGGCTTTATCAACTATTTTGATGACCAGAGATTTGGGTCATATGACCCAAAACAGGGATTTATTGGAGAGAAAATTCTCAAAGGTCATCTAAACGGTGCACTTAAAATATATCTAACCCATGTCTATCCAGAAGATAAAAAAGAAGAAAAGGAAAGAAAAAGGTTTTTCTTTGAAAATTGGAGCAACTGGGAGCTATGTCTTTCAAGGGCTAAAACAAATTTTGAAAAAATGGCTTTCACTCATCTTATCTCTAAGGGAAAGGAATTTCTTACCCTTTTAAGAAAAATTCCAAAAGAAGAAATGTCTCTTTTTTTCTCTGCCTATCAAAGTTATATCTGGAATGAACTGGTAAGAAGGCTTATTGAAAAGCAGGTAGATAGAGATAATCTTCTTGTTCATCGGGGAATTGCTGGAGAATATATTTTTGTAATGGATGCTGATAGAAAGCTGATTGAATATCTGAAAAATACTAAAGTTCCAACCCCTTCTTCAAAAGCAAAGATGCCTGATGATACTACAGATAGAATTTACCGAGAAATCTTGAATGAGCGTGAAATAACTCCTTCTAAGTTTAATCTGCGAGAAATCAGGCATGCATTTTTCAAGTCTGTTGAAAGAGCTGTGCTTGTAATTCCTGAATCTTTTATGTACAGATTTGAAAACGATGAAATTTATGAAGGAAAGAAAAAACTTATTTTAGCATTTATACTTCCAAGAGGCTCCTATGCTACAATGCTTATTAAGAGAATATTTGCTAAGAAAATCAAAAAGGAGTGAAAGTTGCCATATTTTGTAGTGCACGAACACCATGCCAAGCAACTACACTTTGATTTTAGACTTGAAAAAGACGGAGTACTTAAGTCTTGGGCTATTCCTAAGGGACCATCCATGAATCCAAAGGATAAAAGACTTGCAATTATGGTTGAAGACCATGCACTTGAATACGGTAACTTTGAAGGCACAATTCCTGAGGGACATTACGGTGCTGGCAAAGTTTACATATGGGACAAAGGAGAATATCATACCATCAAAGGTTCGCCTGAAGAGGGACAATGGGAGTTTTTTCTTAAAGGTGAAAAATTAAAAGGAACTTTTGTGCTTTTAAAACTCAAAGGTAAAGAAACAGAATGGCTTCTAATAAAGAAAAAGGATGAACACGGAGATTATAACTTTAAACTGACCCTTAGAAATAAAAAATAATCAATAAGCTGACATTCGAGTTTGAATTAATTGGGTTAATGGAGACATATCATCTAATACACAGTCCACTTTCCTGAACCACCAATATTTTTGAGAAAGTTTATCAAGTAGAGATTTTTTAAATTCCATATTGAAATTACTACTTATGTTTATGGTAAGAGTGAGATTGGTTGGAAAATTCCTTATAAGAAAACCTCTAAAATTTTGAGTAGTTGTAGTCCCAGTCCATCTTAAATAAGTTACATCCTCTCCTACCCATGCACCCCATATGTATGTGGCTGCAGGACTATCTGTTCTAACAGTTGTATTATTTGAAATAAAAATAGTAGGTTGTTCTATATTGACATCAGAAGGATTTCTACCTAGATTAAGGGTAATTCCGCTTCCTGTCCAGCCGCACCATCCTTGATCTGAATCACATGCATTTAATGAAGAAGTACTTGATGTTCGTGAACAATTAGGGCAAGCATAGGCGTATACATATATGACAGAATTCCATAAATTAGCCGTGCTATTCGCAGAGAAGGCAATTCTCCTGGTAAAAAGAGCTACATCATCTAAGGTAATATTACCACTAGCTACAAGATTTTGAGGTGCAGTATTTGAATTTGTAGCGTTAACATCGGTAGGAGCAATTATAATAGTGCCGTTCCTTAAAACCACACCTGCACCTGTAGTAACAGTATTTGTTGAGAGAACCCTAAAACTTACAGTTGCTGGATTATTACTATCACTCTCTCCAATATTATTGTTAAGAGTTGAAGTATTATTAGTATATAAGGTGAAATTAGAAGCATTAGATACGGTTAGCTGTCTATTAGTATATATTGTAACCCATTGAGGATTAATACCAGTATTATTAAAATTTAACCCCCCTGTTCCTCTAAAAGCATAAATTGTAACAGGAGCACCACTTCTTGTACCTGTAATTGTTGTAGTAGCACTTTCAATTCTGATTTCACTACAGTTTGTTAATTGATTTGACAGATTCAAGGTTGTCTGGGCTGGTTGGGTTCCATAGCGACAGGATGTAGAAACATTGTTTTCTCGGCTCTGAGCCTGAGTTATAATATTTGTCATGTCAAGCACAGGAATTCCTTGAGCGTTGTTAAATGTTGCTTCTCGAGAATTTGTAAGCGAATTGATTCTTGTGAATTCATCTCGAAATATCTCAAGAAGAGATACATCGCTTGGACTTGTGCAACTATTTGTAGGTGCATATTTATTAAAACAGTTCACATTGAAAAACAAGGGAATAAGGTCATCGAAAATTACATTTGGTAAAACAGCTGGGTTTCCATAAAGCCCTGTACTTCCTGTATCATTTCCACATGCTCTCTGCTGAATTGTTGTTGTAATGTTACCAGAGGCTATAAAAGCAGGCATAAAACAGGTGGGTGTAATACTTCTATCACATCCTGAGAGTCTAACACCCGTTCCTCCCAATGTGGCATTTACATTTCCTCTAACGGTGTAAAGTCCCAATCCATAGTAAGACTGAATTATAGAGGTTTTAACAACCCTTGCATTATTCATTGTGCCTGTCGACCTTACAAAGCAAATTCTTCCACTTCTTCTTATATTTGTTGTATAACTTGCATTCCCAACTGTTCCTGAATTTGTTGTATTAGCACAAAAGCCTATTCTATTAATATCATCTACTGCAGTAAGAATTCCAAAATTTGATGCTTTATCTGCGAAATTGAATCTGACATCTGCAGCCGTTGTTTTAAGATTTGTAGTAGCGATGTATAACCCTGCTCCTCCTATAACAAATATAATCATTGAAAGAACAAGAACTGTTGCCAAAGAATATCCTCTGTTGTTCATACCTTATCTCCCAAAATATCTCTGAACAGTCATAAAATTGTTATCAGGACCTCTTACTTGAGTAGTTATTCTTATCCCCTGTCCAAATTGTTCAGCAATAAAAGAATTAACAGGCATGATTGGTTGTGGATTTTCATTAGCATTGCAATCTTCTGACATATCAGTTGCCTGCATGTATAACCAAAGAGTATTACCGTCTTGAGGGTTAAACTGACAGAATAGCCTTATTAGATGAGGTACTCGTAATAAAAGATCTCCACCTTCAAGATTCATAAAAGGAGTTAAATTATTATTTGCATCTCTTAAATTACCATTCAATGCAGTAACAACTCTACTTGCCGATGTATTTGAAGAACCATTCACATTAATACATTCAAGATTATTTGAACCCAATCCAGATATGCTAAATATTAACACTACATTATTGTTTTGAGTATCTCTAATAAATTGCCCTCCTCTTTTTAAATGGTAACAATTTTGATTTGTCTCTGTCGAAAGTCTACAACTCATAAGAGCTACAGAAGTTGGGCCAGATACCCTATCAACAAAACCATTACCATAAAGGCTACCATAAAAAATAACTTCATCACATGGATTACCATTTATTATTGTCAAGCACATACTACTTGGTGGAGGATAATTATAACTTCCAGCTATCCTACAGTCTCTTATTACTGAACACTGATTGTTACCAGTTGGATCATTACAGGGAGTAGCAGTTCCCCATCTCTGGAAAATCCATTCAAGGCCTGCCATGCCCTGTTTTAATATCTCCTTTACATCTGCCGAAGATTTTGTTCTCTTGAATACTCTATCACTGGTATAGTAAAGTGATGTTACTGCAGCAAGAATAATTATGCTTATTGCAATAGCTATCATTATCTCAGCTAAAGTAAGACCTTTTGATGAATTATATAATTTATGAAAGCTATTTAATTTTCTTCTTAAGCTGGTAGATTGCATATTTTATCCCTTATTATCATACTTCTGCTTCCAATTGTTGCTGTGGCTGTCACAGTAACACAAGCACTTACTCCTGACCCAGTATCTGGAGGGTTGGCAGGAGGATTTCCACTCAATGCTACATTCACCGTATATGCTCCGCAGGATACATTTAAAGAATTCAAGAAAATATTTGCTCTTTTTGCTTCAATTCCTGAGATGGCTGCCTGAACTAAGCACACATTAATTAAATCTTCCTGAGTAGTTCTCGCAAAAGTTCCTACCATTCCAGCAATTCCCATTGCTAATAGAGCGACTAAGAGAACGGAAATTATTGCTTCTACCAAGGAAAAGCCTTCTTCATTAATAAAATAATTTCTATATCTCAAGCTAACAACCACCCGTTCCTTTTTCTGTTCTTATTGCTCCAAACCTACTTATTCTAACCCTATAAAATTCTGAATTATTTGTTACGCAGACATTACCATCAAAAATTGCAAATCCTTTCGGGTCAAAAGCAGCGCCAGCACCAGAAAGGCTGACAAAATTATGGGTTATCTGTAGTGAATTAATCACGCTTCCTGAGCATATATTTGTTCTGTTAGCTCCCATATTAATAATCTGGAGAGTATTCCCCTGTATGCATAAACCAACATTAACTGTTCTTTCAATTGCTGTAAGCCTTGCCCAGCGGACAAGATTTTCCATTGAAGTTGCATACTCAATATACTTGTATGTTCTGAAATATTTAGTTATAGGAGGAATTGCCGCTGATGCTAAAATAGCAATCAATCCTATAACAACAAGTAATTCAACAAGTGAAAAACCATTATCAAATCTTTTGTTTACCATTTTATTATTAAAAAAAGGAGGGCATTCGCCCTCCTTTTTTTAATCAACTCCTGTACATTTAGCACTTGAGCCAGTAGTTGTTTGGGTAACTGTGCATGTAACTCCTGCAGCTGCATTTTGTCCTGTGCAAGCACAAGTTACAGTATCATATGGTGCTTCAGCTGTAATGGTGCAGGTAGAAGTATTTGGAGAAGTATTGTTGAATGAAAATGTGGTGGGGTTTTGACCAGCCATTTGAGCCCTGGTTATTTCGGCAACAACTTCTGTGACACAGTTTCTTGCATCAGATAAAACCTGATCAGCTGCAGCTCTTTTTCTGTACTTACCAAATTGAGGAATAGCTATGGCTGCAAGAATTGCGATGATAGCTACAACAATGAGTAGTTCGATTAGGGTAAATCCTTTCTGCTCCCGAATGAATAATCTTTTCATCTTTAAACCTCCTCTTTTAATTAGAGCTTCCAAAGGAAGCCACTTTTAGCATAAATTTTCTTAATAAAATTTTATAAAAAATAATCCAAAAGGTTGTGAAAATTTCGTGAAAAGTTAAAATTATAATAAAAATTAAGGGGCATAATAAAAGAAAAATAAAAGACTGATTGGGATATTTAAATCGTAGAAGTAATAAAAGCTCTAACTCTAACCAATTAGCCCCAAAAAAACCTTGGATTGAAAAGCAAGATCTGAAATATCTCTCCATACACATAAATAAAACTTTAGTTGAAATTTAGGGTAAACAAAAAAAGGTAAGCATAGTTTATCTAAATTTAAACAGAACGATGAAATGATCGTTTTTTAATCGGTATTTAATTTTGTATCCTTCTTTATTTGCCAGAGCTTCAGCAATTTTAAGACCTATTCCTGAACCTTTTTTATGTGAATATGATACATCCGAAGGGGATACATCATTTCTGATGGCTAAGTAACTCGTGGTAAGTCTTATTTTAATGCTTTCCTTAGAATACTTAACGGCATTTTCAAATAACGAGAGAATTATGTTTTCAATTATCTGAGAATTTCCATAAATCGTCACATTTTCTGAGAATATTTTCAGCGGTCTAGATATGGTCATAACATTTAAAACTTTTTCGAGTATATGTTTGAGGTTGATTTTTTCCTTAATTGGGGAAAACTCTTTAAAACGATTTATATTATCCATGATTCTATTTATGTCATCATGAAGAAAATTATAACTTTTCTCAAGTCTATCAAGAGCCCTTTGATCATGTTTTGTTTTCAGAATATCAATATTGCCCCTTTGTGCAGCAAGAAAATTTCCGAACCTATGAGATACTATTAGAAGGACAAGTTCTAAAAAATCTTTATACTGATTTTCTCTTTTAGTCATGTAATCAACAATTTTGTGAAGAATTAGCATTAGTGTTAATACCAAGAGTAGTTCCCATAAAATCATATTCTTTAAATATTCATCAAATTGCAACTCTAAAAATTCTTCTAGATTAGGACTATTCTTTTTTTCAATGATAATATCAGCTTTTATTTCTGAAACAAAATTTATTATGGTTATATTCATATAAAAGAGAATTACACTCATTACAAGTGTAAATGCAAGAATGATTTTAACTTGAAACTTCAAATTAATCTATAACCTCTACCAGGATAGGTTTTTATACTGTCCGATGGAAGTATCTTGCGTAATTCTTTTATATATGCCCTTACAATCTCTTCTCCGACCTCTCTATCAGGCCAAATATAATTAAGAATAGTTTCAGAATCAACCACCTCTCCTCTTTTTTTAATTAATAGTGACAGTAACTCCCAGGCATTTTTTGAAAGTTTAATCTCTTTATCTCCTCGGTGCACGGTCTTAGCATCAAGATTGATCACAATATCACCTATTTTTATTATGCTTTCTAAATGTTTTCTCTTACTTAAAGCTTTTAGTCTTAAAAGGAATTCCTTTAAATCAAATGGTTTGGTAAGATAGTCATCAGCTCCCCTTAAAAAACAATTTTCTTTATCATTTATTCCTCTCTTCGCAGTAATTACAATGATAGGATCTTGAATTCCTGAGTTTCTTAGGGCTGAAATTATGTTCTCTCCAGAGGTAAATTTTAAAATAAGGTCGATAACTAATACATCGAATTCATATTTTTTTATTATTTTTGGAAGTTCTCTTTCATCCCATATCCAGACAGTATCTATACCGTTTAGTGATAGGTAATCTTTTAGAGTTTCACCTAAAATTCGGTCATCCTCTATGAGGAGAATGCGCATATAAGAATTTTAATTTTTAAGAATTCTTGGAGTAATAAAAATTAATACCTCGTAAATATTCTCATCTCTTCCAGTCTTCTTAAAAAGCTCTCCAACTAATGGAATATCTCCCAGCCCGGGAACCCTTGAATCTGTAATATTATCTATTTTTTTATAAATTCCGCCTAAGACAAGAGTTTCTCCATCTTTTACTTTAACCTCAGTGCTACCAGAAAGTTTAACAGTTTGTGGTGCTAAAATATTTGTGGCAATTTCTCTAAAACCAATTAATTCTTCCTTTTCAAAATACAGATAAACATTTAAATTTTCCTCATCTATTATTCTTGGAGTTAAAGAAAGAGCTATCCCAATATCTTTAAAAGAAGTTGCTATATCATATCCTGTTTCTGTTAAAACCTTTTCTGCATAGGGAACTGTTTCTCCCTGTGTAATTCTTGCTATTTGGTTATCCATCACAATTATTTTAGGATTTGCTACGACCTTTCCTTTACCTGATTGCTGTAAAGCTGAAATTCTTAAATCAAGTGCAAATGTTCCTGAAGCATTTATATAGCCTAAGGTGAAAGCTGAAGATGAAGTGCTAACATTTCCAGTGGAGGCAGGTAAATTAATGGCAACCGGTGTTGTTCCGCCTGCTATAGTTCCAGCTTGGGAACCTACTATTGTTGTTCTTGAATCCGGTGGAGACCATCTAATTCCCCATTCAAATCCCAAACTTTTAGAAAAGGAACTACTTACTTCTATAATCCTTGCTTCAAATAAAACTTGTTTTTGTGGAACATCTATTTTAGCTATAACATCTTCTATGATTTTGTGCATTGAGACAGGAGCATTTATAACAAGGGAACCAGTTCTTTCATCTATAGCTATACCAATGATCTTAACATATTTTTCCTCTCTCTCCTCAGTGGCAGTTTTATATCTTATACTTCTTTCTGTCTCGGTTTTTTCTTTAATTTCTGTAACCTTATAAGGAAATAGAACATCTAACTTATCTTTTTGCTCCTGTAATTGTATTGTCTCAATATTGAAAAATTGAAATATTCTCGCATCAGCAAGTACAGTTCTTATTTCCTCTGTTCTCTTAATAATCTCTGAAGGTCTAACATGCTTGAGCTTGTAAATTTTCGTTACTCTTTTTTCAAGTACAAGCTCAATAAGATAGGCATCAGCTGGAATTATTCTAATAAAATTTTCATCTTCAAGTTGAATAAGATTGTAATTTCTGCAAATTATATCAAAAGCTTTCAATATAGGTATGTTTTTAAGTTTTAAGGTAACCTTACCGCGTACATTTGGATGAACTACTAAATTGTATCCTCCTGCATCAGCAAGCAACCTGAAAGCACCTACGAGGTCAGCATCTTGCAGGTCAAGAGATATTGTTTTCTCTTTAGGCGCTGGATTTTCTGAGGTTAATTCTATTTTTTTATCTAAAGCTTCTATTTTTAAATTTTTCTTTTTATCTGATGTATCTTGCTTATTAACCTTCAAAAGGATTTCATCTCCGAAATACATTACATCTGCTTCTGCTCCTTTTTCTATTTGAAAGCTAAGGAGCAATTTGTTACCTTCTTTTTTAAAGAAAACTGGTATATCCTTTGATGGCTCTGTATCTATCACTACATCTGAAAATATCAAATTCACCAATCCTTCATCTTTCACAACCTTTGGTTCAGGAATATCACCATCTCCTAAAATTGATATCTCATATCCGGATTCAGATTTTTCCATGAGAATGTCTATTATTTTTGACTCCCTTTTATCGGCCGTTATTTTATTATCTGCTTTTTTATCTGAATCAAATGAAATAACCAAATTTTCTCCTTCAGAAGTTATCTCTGCTTCAATAGGCTCAGATAATAAAATTTCTATCATGCATAATTTATCCATTAAATGAGCAGAGACTTCACTTACAATTCCTTCATGAAAAAGCATTTTTTTCTTGAGAATTCCAGGCTCAGTGTTATAAAGTTCAATTTTAATTTTAAATGGGTCTTCTTGAGGGATGATTTTATATTCAAATTTTTCTGAAATTTTTATCTTAAGATTGTAACCTTCTAAATCAACTGAAGTTATCTCTCCAGCTTCTAAATATGAGGTAAATAAGATCAATGAAAATATCCAAATGAAGACGTTTAAAACAATACTCTTTTTTATCATAGTTACTCCTCCGATCTTAATTTCAAAATCTTTTTTGTTAGTAAAACTTCACCCGTATATGATTTAGTATATTCTTTAATTTCTATATTATCGTTAGATATTCTACTCACATGTCCTCCATGTAATCCTATTTTATCTTTCTCTCTCACAACAAAGTGTCGTCCATCAGGTGTTTTAATTAAAGCGCTGAAGCCTCTATTATCTCTTACAATACCCATAAGCTTAAGCTCCTCAATATCATAACTCTCAAGTGGTGATAAACCTTTATTAAGCTCTTTTCTTATTATTTGTGGTTGAAATGGATCTTTTAAATTCACTAATTCATAAATAGAAAATTTTTCCTGAGGTCCCTCTTTAGTACTTTTTTCCAATTTTGAAGGCAGAACAGTTTTTTGGGTAATTACATCTTTCTTTTCAACATAGCTCTGCTTCAGAGTAAGATTATATAGTACATAAAATATTAAAACCGCACACAAAAATATTAATAAATAAATTTTCTTCTTATCCATCTATTGTTTCTTCGCTTTCTCCTCTTTTAATTTCTTCTTTTCTTCCTCAGGTATTAATGAGTAAGTAGTAACTACCAACTCAGCATTAAGATTCGTAGGATCTCCTACTAACTTAATTTCACCTCTGTCATCGATATTTCCTGCCTTTAAATGGATACTGTTAATGTTAACTATTCTTTCAATTTTTGCTATTTCAGCGAAAAATGACCCAAACGTCTGATATTTACCTTTCATTCTAACTTCTACAGGTATCTCGTAAATTTCCATAGATTCATGAACAATTTTACCCTTAGGCCTCCAAAGTGTAACTTGTAATCCTTTCTGAATACCCTGTTCTGACACTTTTCTTAATACGTATGAAACTTCTGTTTCCATTGGCAATAGGGTTTTTAAGTATTCCATCTTTCTTTGCAATTCAATATTAGCAGCTTTTATTTGTTCATACTTTGCTATAATTTGATTTGCTCTATTTATATCATTTTTGATGGTCTGAGCTTCATTTTTTAATTTGTTTAAAGATTCAAAATTATCATTAAAATAAAACGAATAAAAAACCATGATTAGTGCCAGCGGTAAAACTATCATCAATAAAATTCTATTTCTCTTTGAAATACTACCAATCTCCATTTTAATCCCTTATTTTGAAATTTAAAACAAATCTATATACCGGCACCTTCTCATATTCAGCTTGCAGAGTTTCTACAAGATTAATATCGGTAAATTCAGAAACTTTCTTTAAAGATTCAATGAAAGAGACAATATTCAAATTAGAAAAACCAAAACCCTTTACAGTTATTACATTTTTCTCTGCTAACTTCTCTGTTTCCTTGTCAGAAGATCTTCCAGATTGGCTTTTATCAGGCATACCAAAAGACAATTCTGTTAGCCAAACACCATCAGGTAAATTTTTAGCTACTGAGACAAGAATTATAAGGGGTACCTGTTGCTTATTTTTTAGGTTCTCGATAAGCTTGGTTTTAGTCTCAATCTCCTTGTTCATTGATTCAAAGTTTTTTACCTGCTCAATTTTATCTTGAAGTTCTATAAAGGTTTTTTTATTTCTTTCTATTTCATTTTTAAGTTGCTTCTTACTTATTTCTATGTAAGCAAAAACTGCTAAAATTAAGAGTAAAGTTATTGACAAAGGCAATGCTAATTTAATAAAACTCTCTTTTGAAATTTCAACCCCAGCATCTCTTGAGGCTGACCTTTTAGTATCTTTTTTGGGAAGAAGATTTATCTTTATCATTTTATCTTCTCCGTTCCTCTTAGGGATAAACCAATAGAGACAGCTGATAGGTGAGCATATTTTTGCATTTTTGCTTCTATTTTTTTGTTTATTTTAATTTTTCTAAAGGGATCGAAGAGTAAAATTTCCTGATCAAGTCTTTCTTGCAAAGAGGAGATGAAAACAGGATAAATTGTAGGATACCCAGTAATATATATCTTTTTGACATTTTCTTCTGCCATGAAGCTTTTAAAGTATTCAATCTGTCTATATATTTCTGAAGCCACTTCATCAGCAAAATTTCTTATCTCATTCTCATTATCCTTGAACATCTTCATATCAAAAGCATTTGTGCTATCTCTAATGTAAAGGGGCATATTTTTTTTAGCTATTGCAAAATTAATGAAATTTTCTCCAATATTGATAACTACAACAGCATGATGATCTAAATAATTTAGTTCATACAAATTATAAAGCGCTAAAGCTGAAATGTCAACCAAAACAGGAGACATTCCTGCTTTTTCAAAAATAGTAGTATATTCATCTATTATTTTTTTTGTTGCTACAGCTACAAGAATCTCTGAAAACCCTTTCTCCTTTGATTGATTCAATATGTGAAAATCGTAATAAACTTCTTTAACGTTGAAAGGAATATATTTGTCAAGTTCAAATGGAAGATTTGTTTCAATCTCATCTCTACCAATGTAGGGAAGCTTTAAAATTCTGACCGCTGTATCTGTTGGACCTGAAACTGCAAATGCTACCTGAGGATTTTTTACTTCAAACTTAACTAGAATCTTTGAAATATTTTTTACAAGAGCATCAATGTCAAGAACGCCTTCTGTTGATAATACTCCCTCTGGAACATCGATGATTTCCCAATTTAGAAGCTCATATTTTTTACCTACCTGAGCTATCTTAATTGATGATGTTTCTATTTCAATACCAAAAATCATTACATCTGTTTTGTATCAAAAAATTAATATTTTGTCAATAGGTATTTAAAAATTTTTTCATAGCTTCAAGAGGAGCTTTAATTTGCGTCCATATTTCAAAGGCATAAGCAGCCTGCCAAATAAGCATCCCAAGTCCACCAATGGCCTTGCAACCTCTCTTAGAGGCTTCTTTAATCATTTTAGTTTCAGGATATACTATATCGTAGTAAACATGTTTACTATCTAAAATCTCAGGGTCAAAGGGCAATGGATCTTCCTTTTTTAGACCCAGCGATGTGGCATTTATAATTATTTGAACTTTATCGCTTAAATTCTCTTCAATCTTATTTAAAACTTCAATAAATCCGTATTTATTCATTTGCTCTTTTATGGCTAAAGCTTTTGATTTCGTTCTATTATAAATGTAAACTTTTCCTCCTTCTTTAAGAAGTCCATACACAACTGCCTTTGAAGCTCCACCTGCACCGATAACAAGCACATTTTTATTCCTAACAGAAATTCCTTCTTCCTTTAAAGACAAAAGGAATCCTTTCACATCTGTATTAAATCCTTTCAACTTACCCTCTTCATTTAAGACGGTATTTACTGCGCCTATTACCTTTGCCTCTTCAGAGAGTTCGTCAAGATAGGAAATCACTGTCTCTTTATGAGGTACAGTAATGTTAACTCCCTTTATATTAAGGGCTTTAATTGCCTCAACTGCTATCTTTAAATTTTCTCTCTTTACATGAAAAGGCACATAGCAGTAATCAAGCTCGAGACATCTAAAAGCTTCATTGTGAATAAGCGGAGAAAGGGTATGTTCAATTGGATCACCAAAAATTCCTATTATTTTTGTTTTTCCTGTTATCATGGCAAGTATTCTAACAAACGACTCTTCGTTATCTCAAGCTTCAGACTTGCCCCAAAAATAGAGATAGAAAACTGACAGATTTATTTTAACCCTTTTCAAGACAATTTTTTATTAAAATTATCCTCTATGTCCTCCTATTTCTTCCTTTTCGTAATAATTTTCCCTATTTTTTTCTCT
>Ga0209721_1000318_pt1 | contig 45908 bp, 41 predicted proteins | sample TshhotsprinmetaG_FD_184139 | JGI IMG/M metagenome (GOLD analysis project Ga0209721, IMG submission 184139) | Hot spring microbial communities from South Africa to study Microbial Dark Matter (Phase II) - Tshipise hot spring metaG (SPAdes)... | ecosystem: Environmental > Aquatic > Thermal springs...
TTTGGGACCTACCTGCTACCTGCTGCCTGCTACCTGCTGCCTGCTACCTGCTGCCTGCTACCTGCTGCCTGCTACCTGCTGCCTGCTACCTGCTGCCTGCTACCTGCTGCCTGCTACCTGTAGTATGACTTTTTGAGACTTCGCCGGAAGGCGGTGATACGACTTTACGAGATTCAACAGGGGCATTAGCGATTGCTGATCCTCTTTTGCCGTCAGGTTGAAACCTGCGGCTTCGGGATGCCCACGAGGGGCAGACTGTTCATCACTGCCCGCACGGTGGCCGCGTAGCCCGTGCAGCGGCAAATGTTCCCCTTCAGGTAGTCCCGGATGTCCTCTTCGGTGGGGTGGGGGATTTCCCGCAGCAGCGCCTCCGCCGTCATCAGCATCCCCGGCGTGCAGTAGCCGCACTGAAAGGCAGCATGGTCAATGAACGACTGCTGCAGCGGGTGGAGTTTCCCGTCCTTCCCCGCCAGCCCCTCCACCGTCAGGATGTGGTGACCGTCCGCGGCTACCGCCAGAACCAGGCATGCCAGCGCCAGACGTCCGTCTATCTGGACGGTGCAGGCGCTGCACTCGCCGATCCCGCAGCCGTATTTGGTGCCCGTCAGGTGGAGTTTTTCCCGCAGGACGTTGAGCAGCAGTTCGTTGGGCCTGACCCACACCCGGCAAGGTTCACCGTTGGCGACGAACCGGACCTCCAATTCCTGGTCGGCCGGGATGTGGCGGGAGGGGCCGGGCGGTGGCTCCGCAATCATCCCGGTCGGTGCGCCGATGGGGGCTACGGGGGGCTGATCTGCCCGCTCCCAGGCCCGGAACAACCCGTCGTAGGCCAGCACGCGGGTGACTTCCCGCCGGTACCAGGCCGTGGAGCGGATATCGTCTATCGGCGCGATTTCCTCCGCGGCGACCTGCGCCGCCTCCGCCATTGCCTCTGCGCTGAAATCCTGCCCCACCAGCACCGCCTCTGCCCTGCGCGCCCGCAGGGGGGTCGGGGCGACGGCCCCGAAGACCAGGCGCGCATCGGCGATGCGGTTGCCCTGCCGGACGACCCGCACCGCCGCGTTGACCTTCGCCAGGTCGGCAGTGACGCGCGCTACCTTCAGAAACGCGCTCCCCGTCCCCTCCAGCGGCGGGGGAAGGACGACCGCGGTGATGAGTTCCCCCGCCTCCAGCACCGTCCGGCCGGGGCCGACAAAGAGGTCCTCCACCGGCATCCGTCGCTCCCCGCCGGGCCCCCGGATGATCGCCTCGGCGTCAAAGGCGATGAGAGCCGGAGCGGTATCCGACGCCGGAGAGGCGTTGCCCAGGTTCCCGCCAATCGTCCCCATCACCTGCACCTGGGTCGTGCTGAACGCGGCGCAGGCCTCCGCCAGCGCCGGATAGCGGGCCCGCACCCACGGGTCGTTGCGGACGGCCCGAATCGGGGTGCGCGCGCCGATCCACAACCCGCTGTCCCGAAGGACAATCCCCCCCAGGCCCGGAAGGCGGCCAATGGAGACCAGGTAGTGGGGAACGATCCGCTCCATCTTCATCTGAACCAGCAGGTCGGTACCCCCTGCCAGCACCCGCGCCTGGGACCCGTAGCGGGCCAGCAGTGCCACCGCCTCCTCCAGCGACGTCGGTTCCAGGTAGTCAAATTCGCAGGACAGGATGTGGGTGTTGGGTATTGGTGCGCTGGGTATTGGGTTATTGGGAAATGGTGGATTGCTCATCGTCAATCCTCGTTATCGGGCGACTCATTCTGCATTGTAACTATATTGACAACGGCAAATTTTAAGTTATAAACAAAAAACATTGATGGCTATGCTGTCTGAAAAAGCCACTAGAATAGCGAAAATCAGACGTGCTGTCGCCTTGGCGGCGTGAAACGGGCTTTTTCAGCCCCCTCACCCCCCTTGCCCCCCTCTCCCCCTTGCCCGACGGGCGGGGGAGAAGGGGGCCGGGGGGATGAGGGGGTTAAAACGCCTCCCAAAAGAGCGGGACAGGCCTCCAGCATCTCATCTCTTGCCACTTTTTCAGCACCCTCTGGGAGAGGGTCGGGGGAGAGGTTGAGGTCTTCTCCCTCCCGCAGCGCGGCCAGGACTTTCTCCGGCGTGATAGGGAGTTCGTAGAAGCGGACGCCGATGGCATTGTAGATAGCGTTGGCGTAGGCCGCCGCGACGGGGTTGGACGCTGCCTCGCCGATCCCCTTGGCCCCCAACGGCCCCGTCGGCTCGCAGGTGTGGGCGAAGTGGGTGATCAGGTTCTCCAGCGTCGGACTCTCCCCAATGCCGGGGATTTTCATATCCACCATATAGCCACGGGAGCGCAACCGCCCATCAGGGTCCCACTCGTTGTTTTCATACAGGGCGAACCCTTCCCCGAAATGCAACCCTCCCTCCAGTTGCCCGGCAGCCATATCGGGGTTGATCACCGTCCCGCAGTCGCTGCCCATAACCGCCCGGACGGTGCGGACGACGCCCGTCCAGGTATCCACCTCCACCTCCACAAAAGTGGTGACGTAGGCCGGGGGGCAACTGGTGGGGCGGTAACTTTCCACCGCAGCGATCGTCTTCCAACTCTCCGTCCAGCAGCGGGTGGCGACCTCGGCGACGGTCATCCGGCGGTCGGGGATAGCGGGGGGATAGATGACTCCCTGGCCCAGGTTTTCGTCCAGTTCCAGCGTCAGGGCGTCCGGCATCACGTTCAGGTAACGGGCGGCCGTTTCCAGCAGTTCCTGGCGCGCCTTCTGCGCGGCGCGGACCGCCGCCCCGCCGCCCGCGTAGACCCCGCGGGTAGCGTGGGTGACGACGTCGTAGACGGTGGTGGTCGTCCCGGCCTCGGCGATGTTGACCTTGTGCAGCGGGACGCCGAGGACTTCCGCCACCAGTTTGGCGATCGCCTCCAGCGTCCCTCCTCCGTGGTCCATCACCGCGGTGATGACATCCACCGAACCGTCCACGTTGATTTTGACCATCGCGCCGGAGTAGTCAATGACGTCCCCCGGCTGAGGGGCGCCGGCGCTGGACGTATGAAACCCCCGCGCCATACCGATGCCCCGGCGGTAGCGGCCGGTCTTCTCCTCCGGCCTCTGGCGACGGTCCCACCCGATGAGTCTCTTCCCTTCCTCCAGCAATTCCGGCACGCCGTCGCTCTGGACGACGGAGCGGACCAGCGGCCCCTGGCCCCAAAATGTATCCCCCAGACCGACGTAGTTCTTCCGGCGCAGTTCTATCGGGTCCATCCCCAACTGCTCGGCGAGTTCATCCATCAGCGACTCCACTGCAAAGGTGATCTGGGGGTTGCCGAAGCCGCGCATTGCGCAGGATGGGTTTTTGTTTGTGTAGACGGCCACCCCTTTATAGCGCACGGCGGGGAAGCGGTAGAGGGAGACCAGCCAGCCGACGCAGACGCCCAGGAACGAGTAACTCTGGATGATGTGCGCGCCGATGTCGGTGACCAGGTCCATCTCCGCCCCCAGAAGCGTCCCGTCCCGGCGCGCGGCGATTTTCAGGTGGACGATGACGGGGTACTTGCTGTGTTCGTGGGCGTCCTCCTCGCGGGTCAGACTCAGTTTGACCGGACGGCCTGCTTTGAGCGCCAGCGCCGCGCAGACCGGGATGGGGGTATTCATCTGGATGCTGGAGCCGAACGTCCCGCCCACCGGCACCCGGATGACGTTGATCCGGCTGAGGGGGATGCCGAAAATCTGCCCCAGGACGATGCGGACGTTGTGGATGGACTGGACCGTCGCCCAGACGGTGAGGCCGCCATCGGGTTCGGGCCGGCAGACGGCCGTTTTGGGCTCCATCTGCATGTGGTAAATCTTCGGGGTGCGGAACGTCCCCTCCCCAATGACATCGGCCTCGGCGAAGGCCCGCTCCACGTCTCCTTCCACGATCTGGCGGGTGCAGGCGATGTTGTTCTCTACCGGAATCCCCTTATCGCCCAGCAGGACGGTCTCGTGGATGGGGAACGCGCCCGGTTGCATTGCCTCTATCGGGTCGGTGAGGACGGGGAGCGGTTCGTACTCCACCCGGATCGCCCGCGCGGCCCGTTCGGCCAGCGCCTCCGTCTCCGCGGCGACGGCCGCCACCGGTTCGCCGATGTAGCGGACCCGGTCGCCAGCCAGGACGGTGGTATCCTTATGGAGCGCGTGGGGGACGGTGACAATGCGGGGATTGTAGCGGATGTGGGGGACGTCCTCCCAGGTGATGACGACGGCGCCCATCGCCTCCGCCTCGCGGGCATCTATGCTCTTAATGCGGGCGTGGGCATACGGGCTGGTGACGATGCGCCCGTAGAGCATGCGGGGCAGGATGACGTCCACCGAATAGATTTCGCGGCCGGTGACCCGCGCCAGTGCGTCCTTGCGCGGAGTTTTATGACCGACGATGCGAAAGGGTGCGGTCATCGGGATGCCTCCTCATCGGAAACCTTTCCTGCAAAGCCCCTGTGGGGATGCGGATACCTCACCCTCACCCCGTCGTCTTTGGGAGAGGGGTTGGGGGTGAGGGTGAGGGGCCCCTCACACCCATACCCCCGCGCCGATCCGTCCTAGCACCAGCGCCAGCAGGGCCATCCGCACATAGACGCCGTTGCGGGCCTGGCGGAAGTACGCCGCGTTGGGGAGCGCGTCCACGTCGGGAGCGATTTCGTCCACCCGCGGGAGCGGGTGCATAATCGTCACCCGCGGGTTGACCCGCTCCACCATCTCCCGGGTGAGGATGTAACTTCCCTTCAGCCGCTCGTACTCGGCGGGGTCACTGAACCGCTCCTTCTGGATGCGGGTCATATAGAGGACGTCGGCCTGGGCCAGCGCCGCCTCCAGGTCGGTCGTCTCCTCCACTGGCAGTCCCTGGGCCCGCAGCGGGGCGATGACCTCCTCCGGCATCCGCAGCGCGTCCGGAGCGACCAGAATCAGGCGGCAGCGGTAGTGGCGGTAGACCTGAACGCCGGAGTGGACGGTCCGGCCGTACTTCAGGTCGCCGGAGAGGGCGATGGTGAGGCCGTCTATCTCCCCCCGCTCCCGGCGAATGGTATACAGGTCCAGCAGCGCCTGGGTGGGATGCTCCCCGGCGCCGTCCCCGCCGTTGATGACCGGATGCTCCGCGACCTCCGCCGCCTCCCGCGCCGCGCCGATCCGGGGATGCCGGATGGCGATGACATCGGCGTACTGGTCCACGGTACGAATGGTATCGGCCAGCGATTCCCCTTTGGCGACCGACGTGGATTCCACGGACGAGAAGCCGATCACCCGTCCGCCCAGCCGCTGCATCGCCGTCTCAAAAGAAAGGCGGGTGCGGGTGCTGGGCTCAAAGAAGAGGGTGGCTAAAATGTAACCGTTGAGAAGGTCCAGAGACGGTGTCCGCTCCAGCCGAGCGCGGAACTCGCCGGCGAGGTCCATAATCCGATCCAGTTCCTCGCGGCTGAACTGGGCACCGCTGAGAATATCTTTGCCTTTCAGGTTGATCATCGGTGTGCTCCCCTCTGCAGTTGTCACAGAAGATCGTGCAATCCGTGGCTGAACCTTCACGAACCGACCACCTGTGCCAGGCGGGCGATGCCCTCGCGGATTTTCTCCGGGGTGAGCGCGCAGAAGGGGAGGCGGATGAACCCATCCCCGCCACCGTTGGCGAAGAACCCGCGCCCGTCGGTGAGTTGCAGGCCGGCCTCGCGGGCCCGCCGGAGCAGGTCGTCGGCCTGAACATCGCCGTCCAGGAACATCCCGACGAAGAAGCCGCCTTCCGGCCGATACCACCGGGCCCGTCCCGCAAAGTGTTCATCCAGCGCGTCCAGCAGTGCCTCCAGCCGCGGCCGGTAGAGGGATTTCAGGAACTCCAGGTGGGGCTCCATCCAGCCCCGCCGGACGAATTCGTAGATGAGCGCGTGGTTGAAATAACTGGGGTTGACGTAGGTGTCCTCCGCCCACTTTGCCATAGAATCGGCCAGAGGTCGGGGGGCGACGAAATAGCCCACGCGCAGGCCGGGGCTGATCAGTTTGCTGTACGAGGACATCTGGACGGTGCGGTCGGGGGCGAAATCCCGGATCGTCGGCAGGTCCTCACCCCGGTAGCGCAGGCGACGGTAGGGGATGTCCTCCACCACCCAGAACCCGTACTCCTGGGCCAGTTCGGCGATGCGGCGGCGTTTGGCGGCGGATAGCACCACTCCGCTGGGGTTCTGGAAGTCGGGGACCAGGTAGAGCAGGACGGGTCGGTCTCCGGCGTGCAATCGCCGCTCTATGGCCTCCACATCCGGCCCGTCGTCCTGGAGGGGGAAACCGACCACCTGCGCGCCGGTGCGGCGCAGGACGGTGACCGCGCGGTCATAGGACGGCTCCTCTACCCAGGCCAGGTCGCCGGGGCGCAGGGAGAAACGGGCCAGCAGGTCCAGCAACTGGAGGGAGCCCTGCCCCAGGATGACCTCGTCCTCGTGGGCACCGGCCTCCTGGGCGATCAGCGCCCGCAGGGGGGCAAAGCCGCGAGATGGGGCGTACTGGAGTACCTCGTCTCCATACTCCATCAGCACAGTGTGGACGCACTCGGCCAGTTGCGCTTTCGGGAACGCCTCCGCGGGCGGGACGCCGCGGGTGAAAGGGATGACGGACAACGGCATTTGCAACACCTCCTATAGTCCCAAATAATGGCGCTTGATATGAGAATTTCCGCTCAGGTCCGTACAACTTCCTTCCAGAACGATGCGGCCGTTTTCCAGGACGTATCCCCGGTCGGCCAGGCGGAGGGCGTGGGGGACGTTCTGTTCCACCAGCAGAATCGTGAGTCCACGCTCCCGCAGCATCTGGAGGCGCTCATAAATGGTATCCACCAGGACGGGGGCCAGTCCCAGGGACGGTTCGTCCAGCATAAGCAACCTGGGGCGGGAAGTCAGCCCCCGGGCTATCGCCAGCATCTGCCGCTCACCGCCGCTCAGCGTGCGGGCCAGTTGGTGACGCCGTTCCTTCAGCCGGGGGAACAGTTCAAATACTTCATCCAGCACACCGGTCTTCAAGACTTCCCGATTCCCGTATGCCCCCATCAGAAGGTTCTCCATCACGCTCATGTTCGGGAACAGTCGCCCGCCCTCCGGGACGTGGGCGATCCCGATCCGACTGATGCTGTGGGGAGGAGCGCCGGATATCTCCTGCCCGTCAAAAAATATATGCCCGGACGATGGGCGGATCAGGCCGGAAATGGTCTTCAGCAGGGTGGTCTTACCGGCACCGTTGGGCCCGATGATGGTGACGATTTCGCCTTCGTGGACCGAGAAAGACGCGTTTTCCAGGACGGGGACCCGGTAGTATCCGCTGGAGAGGTTTTCCACACGAAGCATTTCCTTCAGCATACGGCCCCCTTTCCCAGGTACGCCTCAATCACCCGGGGGTTGGTACTGATTTCCTGGGGAGAGCCTTCGGCGATAACCTCTCCGTAGTCCAGGACGAGGATGCGCTGACACAACCCCATCACCATTTGCATCACATGTTCCACAATGCACAGGGTGATATGTTGTTCTTCGTTCAATCGCCGGAGCACGGTCATCAGTTCGGTCAGTTCCGTCGGATTCAGCCCGGCCCCGGCCTCATCCAGGAGAAGGAGCATCGGTTCGGTCGCCAGGGCGCGGGCCAGTTCCACCCGTCGCAGGAGGGATAGCCCTATATCACAGCAGCGCTGGCGGCGGTGCTCCTCCAGGTCACAGAGGGCGATCACTTCATCCACTTTCCGCGCCACATCCCGTTCCCCGTACCGTTTGTACGCGCCCACGCGGATCGCCTCCTCTATGGTCATACTGGCGAAGGCGCGGGGGACCTGAAAGGTGCAGGTAATGCCCAGATCACAGATTTTGTGCGGGGGCTTTCCGGTGATATCCATCCCCCGGAAGAGGATCTGGCCGGCATCCGGTTTTTGCAGTCCAATGATGTTGAAAAACAACGTGCTTTTGCCGGCGCCGTTGGGGCCGATAATGCTGAACAGTTCCCCTTCCCGGATTTCCAGGCTGACGTCGTTGAGCGCGATCAGGTTGCCGAACCGCTTGGTGAGGTGAGCGACCTGCAGGATCGGAGCGGACATCTTACTCCTTTACCATCCGGGATAACAGACGGTCATATGCTCCGCGGACGAAGGTGGCGATCCCTTGAGGGCGGAACAGCGCGATCAGGATCAGCACCACGGAATACACGACCAGGTAGAAACTTTCCAATTGACCGCCCAGGTTGGCGCGCAGAAATTCCCGTGTGCTGACCAGCAAAATGGCCGCCATTACCGGCCCGTAGGTAATGCCCATCCCCCCGACGATGCCCAGGATGGCGACTTCCGTGCTGAGTGGGCCGCTGAAGAAATTCGGGTGGATAAATCCGTACATGCAGGCGTAAACGCCGCCCGCCGTACCGACCAGGAAGGCGTAAAGGGCCAGGGCTTGCAGTTTACAGGCCTGCGTGTTGACTCCCAAAACCTCGGCGGCGTCTTCGTTTTCCCCTAAGGCCATCAGGTAATAACCCAATCGGGAATGGCGTACCCGATGGTTCACGACCAGGGCCAGGACCAGCATGCCCAGCATAATGTAGTAAAAAGGCATATACGTGGCGAACCGAAGGTGGTAGAGGGACCATTCGTGGTACGGCAGATACCGTTCCATTGGCCCGCCGACCTGGTTCCAGATCAGGAAGGCGACCCGCAGCACCTCTACCAGTGCGGAGGAGGAGAGGGCGTACCAGACCTCCCTGATCCCGAAGCGGAAGAGCGGGTAGCCAATGAGGAGCGCAAACCCGACGGCAATCAGTCCTCCCAGGATCATTCCCAGCCAGGGGGAGATGTTCCAGCGGATGAGGAGGGTGCCGACGGTGAAGGCCCCCAGGCCCAGGTAAGCACCCGCTGCCAGGTCTAACTGCCCCGCCAGGCCGCCGATGATGTTCCAGGCCGTTGCCAGCACGCCGTAGAGCAGAACAGTGGTGAACAGCACCAGCGCGTACTGGTTGGAACGAGCCACCAGGGGAAGCAGGGCAGCGAGAACCAGAAGGGCAATGAGCAATGAGCGAGGGAGGGAATTGCCAGAGCGCATCACTTCCTCCCGAAGAGGCCCCGAGGACGAAGCCACAGGACGAGGATGAAAAGGAGATAAATGACCAGCGAGCGGGCCCGGGGGTCCCAGAGAGACATTCCCATTGCCTCTGCCGCGCCCACGATGACGCCGGAGATCAGCAAGCCGGGGATGGAACCCAGTCCGGCCATAGCCAGCACGCACCAACTTAACAGGCCGAAACGGACCCCCATTGTCGGATCCACCTGCTGGAAAGTCATCAGCAGCCCCCCGGCGATGGCCGTCAGAGCGGAACCCAGTCCGAAGGCCAGCGCGTATGTCTGTCGGAAGTCGACCCCGTGCAGGGAGGCGGCGTCCAGGTCGTCCGACGCGGCGCGGATGGCCCGTCCGGCCCAGGTACGGGAGAGAAACAGTGAGATGCCGAAGATGACCAGGACACTGACGGCAGCGGAAACCAGCCGAGAGGCAAGAATGGTATAGGAGCCGATCTGGATACTTCCCTGAATCAGGGAGTAGGGGAGCGCTCGCGGCTGCGCTTTCCAGATCAGTTGTGCCAGGGCGCGCAGAAAGGTCATCAAGCCGACGGTGACGGCGATCTGTGTCACGTACCGCTGGCGCAGGGTTCGGTCAATGATGGCGTAATACACCAGTAGCCCGATCAGGAAGAGCAAAGGAAAAGTCAACAGCGGCGTGATCGCGGCATCTATTCCAGTTCCCAGGCCGATCCAGAACGTGAGGTACATAGAGACCATCACGAGGTCGCCATGGGCGAAGTTGACCACGTTCATCACGCCGAAGATCAGGGAAAGCCCCAATGCGATGAGCGCGTAGATACAGCCGGTCAGCGCGCCATTCAGCAGGTTCTGGATCAGGGTATCGGTCATCCCATCCCCCGAGTGAAAGTGACCGTTTGGGGTAACTGTTCAGCCAGCGGTTGAAACCGCCCCTGGAGGGCACTTCGTGCCGGGCGACCGCCTGCGTGGTCGCCGGGGCGGCGTCCCCGCCGGTGGACGCCCGGCGGCAAGCCCTTGAGGGGCGATTTCAATCGCTGAAGGACAATAGCCTGAACAGTTACCGTTTGGGTAAGCGGGGTTGGCGGGCGGAGAATCTTCGCTACCCGCAAAGCCCCTTTTAAGTGACCTCACTCTCTCCCCCTTCCCCTCTCGGCGGCGCCGAAGGCGACGGGGTGAGGGTGAGGTCGCCTTCTAACCTCACCCTCTCCCTCTTCCCCTCTCCCTCTCCCAACGGGAGAGGGAGAGGGGTGTCGCCGAAGGCGACGGGGTGAGGGTGAGGTCTAAGAGATGTTAATAGTCGACATCCGGCCGCGGGAAGACCGGCGCGGCCTCGGCGTACTCAAAGGGATAGACCACTTTGGGTTCGCCGTTGATCACCTGGAGCACCACGGCGCGGGCGTAGGGATTATCCCCGGTTTCCGTGAAGGTAATGCGGTCCGTTGGATACGTCTCTACCGCCGGTCCGGAGGTGAGGTCCAGTTTCAGGAACGCCTGCCGGATATTATCCGGGTTCAGCGGGTCATCCGGGAACATCTGACCGGAGAGTTCCAGGGCTTCCTTCAGCACCCACATCGCGTAGTAGTTCATCCCGGCCGCCTCGGTGGGGATGTGGCCGACCTGGGCTTTGAATTCCTCCACGAACTTCCGGTTCTGGGGGGTGTTCTTGGCCGGATTGTAACTGTAGGTGTTGGCGTAGAAGTTGGCCGTGGCCCCCAGTGCCTTGATGGATTCCGGATCCGTATACCCGCAGGCTCCCATCCCCGCGACGAACTTGGGGATGCCCTGTGCCTCTTTGAAGGTATTAGCGAAGAGGATGGCATCCATAAAGTACGGGGAGTGGACCACGAAATCGGGCTTGGCGGCCTTAATGTCGGCGATGATGGAGGAGACGTCGGCGATGTCAGAGGGGTACTCTTTCTGGTAGACGATGGTCAGGCCGTGGTCCAGGGCGGCCTGGGTGGCGCCGATGGCATTGCTCCGCCCGAAGGCCGAGTCCTCGTTGAGAATTGCCACTCGCTGGGCGGAAATGCCCGCTTTTTCTGCCGCGGCAAGGACAAACTCTACTGCGGTTGCCCCATGCTGGCTGGCCTTGGGCGCGGGGCGGAAGAGATAGCGTCGCCCTATCATAGTTACGCTGTCCACCAGCGCATCCGCTACCAGAATGACCTTCTCCCGCTCGGTGACCTCGGAGGCGGCGATCGTCAACCGGCTGATGTAGAGTCCGAGGATAGCGACCGGGCGGTGTTTGCTGATGATGCTCTCGGCACCGAGGCGGGCGCTGTCGGCATTTTCTCCGGCATCTTCTACCACCAGTTCTAGCGGGATGCCCCCCATAGACTGAATACCGCCAGCCTCATTGATGTGCCGGACGGCGATCTCCATGCCGATCTTCGCCTCCGTCCCGAAGACTGCATAGCGACCCGTCAGAGGCTCCAGGCATCCGATCACGATTTTCTCCGGGAGTTTCGGCTTGGAGGTCGCCTGAGGGCCGCATCCCCCGATGAGCAGGGAGAGGACGACCAGGATTGCCATTGTGCGCCACATTGTGCTTTTCATTGTATCCTCCTCCTGTTTGGAAATGGGAAAAGGGGACTGATAAATGATGGGGGTGCTGTGTTTTATTTCCCGAAATCACCTCCTTTCCCCCGACCATTTTTCCACAATATATGAGAAATCTGCTCCGCGGCCTGGCGGCATTTGACCACGTACTCCTGGGTCAAACCGCGCGTCAGGCGAAAGAGCGGCCCTGCAATGCCCAGGGCAGCGACCACCTCTCCGCGTGGGCCCCAGATCGGGGTCGCCACCCCCCATGCGCCCACATCCGTCTCTTCCCGGCTGACCGCGTAGCCTCGGTCGCGAATCTGGGCCAGTTCGGCGCGCAGTTCGGTGGGGTCGGTGATGGTGTTTGTGCACAACCGGGGGAGCCCGCGCTCAATTATCGCCTGAATTTCTGTTTCCGGCAAGTAGGCCATCAGAATTTTGGAGGAAGCACCGGCATGAGGAGGTCGCCGCGTGCCCACTTCCATCGCCAGTCGGACCTCGTGGGTGGAATCCACTTTTTCCAGACAGACGACCTCAAAGTTTTCGTAGACGGTCAGGAGGACGGTCTCACCCGTTTCGGCGGCCAGTCTCTCCATCACCGGCCGGGCGATCAACCGCAGCGTATGGTGGGCGGCCAGTTGGCCCCAGACTAAAGGGCGGTACCCCAGTCGCCAGCGGCGGTCCTGCGGGTCGCGGCGCAAAATGCTGTGGGTTTCCAGGGCCAGGAGAAAGCGATGGAGGCTGCTTTTAGGGACGCCAAGCCGGGCGCTCAGTTCCGTCAGCGACCAATCGGGATGCTGGGAGGAGAAACAATCCAGAATTTCCACCAGACGGTCTATAGTCTTCACCGAAGACGATTCTCTCACAGAGGACCTCCTGGAGGAACAGTGTTCCGTAATTTGGAACTTGAGTTCAACTATATGGAATTATACCACTTTTTTCAGCCTTGTCAACCCAACCAGCCATGTTATAATCCCGCCGACTTATCCTACCCCAAGGGAGGTAAACCATGCGACGACTTCTTCTCTTCCTGCTTCTGGCGACAGCACTGACAGCAGGCTGTACGCCAGCCCCCAAGGGTCGGATCGTCTACGGTCTGACCCTGGCCCCGACGGGGATTGATCCCCATATCAACGCCTCCGCGGAACTGGGGATCCCCCTCACCTCCGTCTACGACACCCTGGTCTACCAGGACCCGCAGACGGGGGAGTTCGTGCCCGGACTGGCCCAGCGCTGGGAGGTCTCCGACGATGGGCGGGTCTACACCTTCTATCTGCGCCGGGGGGTGAAGTTCCACGACGGTACCCCCTTCAACGCCGAGGCGGTGCGCTTCAACCTGGAGCGCATCACCAGCCCAGAACTGGCCTCCCAGAAGGCCCGCTTTATGCTGGGACCGTTTGAGCGGGCGGAGGTGGTGGACGAGTACACCGTCCGCATCGTCCTGAGCGAACCCTTCGCCCCGCTCCTGGACTCCCTCAGCCAGGTGTACCTGGGGATGGCGTCCCCTGCCGCGGTGCAGAAGTGGGGACAGGAATACCAGGTCCATCAGGTGGGCACCGGCCCGTTTGTATTCGCCGAATATGTGCCCAGCGGTCACATCCTCCTGCGGCGCAACCCGGATTACAACTGGGCGCCGTCCGTCTATCAGCACCGGAACGCGCAACTGGAGGAAGTGGAGTTCCGCTTCTTCACCGACCCGGCGACCCGTTCTCCGGCGCTGGAGTCGGGGGAGGCGGACGTGATGGGGGAGGTGCCGCCGCAGGACGCGGTGCGGTTGCGGGAGAACCCCGACTTTCGCATTGAGGCGGTCGCCATTCCCGGCTCCTCGCTGATGTTCTTTATGAATACGACTCGCCCACCGCTGGACGATCTGCGCGTCCGGCAGGCGCTCCTCTACGGCACCGACCGTCAGGCCATCATCTCCGCCGTCTTCAAAGACACTTCTCCCGTGGCCTGTGGTCCGCTGGCCGCGGTGACCTTCGGATACGACCCCGCCGTCTGTCAGTACTATCCCTATGACCCCGCCCGCGCGGCGGCCCTGCTGGAGGAGACGGGCTGGAAAGACACCGACGGCGACGGGATTCGGGACAAGGACGGGCAACCCCTGGCTCTGGACCTCTACCTGATGTCCTGGGGGTATCTCCCCAGCATCGGCGAGTTGCTGATGTCCCAGTGGACTCAACTGGGGATTCAGGTCAATGCCCAGACGGTCCGGTATCCTGAGGCACTACAGATTGCCCGGGAGGGACGTCATCACCTGATGCCGTTCCAGAGTTCCGGCAGCGACCCGGATGTTCTGCGGCAGTTCTTCCACTCCCAGGGGGGCTTCAACTGGGCCAAAGGGAACGACCCGGAGATGGACGGGTGGCTGGTGGAGGCGATGCGGGTTTCGGACCGAAACCGTCGGGCCGCGCTCTACAGCCAGGTCCAGCAGCGGGTGATGGAGCAGGCGCTGGCGCTCCCCATCCGCGACTACGTGAACCTGAACGGGGTCAACAGCCGGGTCCAGGGCCTGCGCTTTGACGCGCGGGGCTGGTTCCCCTGGCTGATTGACGTCTCGGTGAAGTAGGACGGGGTGTATTTCAGTTTTATAAGTGGAAACCGTCAGTCCACAGGCGTTAACACCCCCTCATCCCCCCGGCCCCCTTCTCCCCCGCAAGCGGGGGAGAAGGGGGAGAAAAATTATGGGTTTTGGCGCTGGCGGCCAAAGGCCGCCAGCGCCAAAACCCTATAAGAATCCCCCCTCCCCGTGGGCGCAGCCCAACGGGGAGGGGGGGAGGGGAAATATCAACCCTCCAGAGGATCGCATCTTTCTGGAATCACTATGGTGGATTCAGCCCATAAAGTTGGTATGACTTTTTGGGACTTTGATAGAAGGCCGTGATACGACTTTACGAGACTCAACAGTTGAAAAGGCCAAACTTCAGGAACAGAAAACCTTGGTCGGATACATTGCCCGAAGATTGCTGGAGGCCGTTCTGGTCCTCTGGCTGGCGGCGACCCTGGCCTTTGTGGCGATGCAACTGACGCCGGGGGACCCGGCCCAGACGTTGCTGGCTGCATCCGGCGCCTCCGCTGCCGAAATTGCCGAACGGCGGGCTCAACTGGGCCTGGATGACCCGCTCTTCGTCCAGTACGCCCGCTACCTGATGGACCTGGTCCGGGGCGACCTGGGGACATCCTGGCTACAGGGGCGCTCCGTGGGCCGGATGATTCTGGAACGGATTGCCGGGACGGTGGAACTGGCGATCGCGGCGGGAGTTCTGGGGGCGGTTCTCGGCATCGCGCTGGGGCTGCTGGCGGCCCTCTATCGGGGAACGTGGGTGGACACGGTGGCGATGGCGGTGGCCGCGATCAGCCTTTCCACCCCCGTTTTCTGGTCCGGCCTTTTGCTGATTCTGGTATTCTCCCTCTATCTGCGTTGGTTTCCCTCTTCGGGTTGGGGAGACGTGCGCCATCTGGTCCTGCCCGCGCTCACCCTCGGGTTCAGCCTCGCGGGCTCCATTGCCCGGTTGGTACGGACCCAGGTCATAGAAATTCTGCGGATGCCCTTCGTGCTGACCGCCCAGGCGCGCGGGATTCCTCTCTGGCGCATCCTGCTTCTCCACGTCCTGCGTCCGGCCGCGGGGCCGGTGGTCACCCTCATTGGCCTGCAATTCGGCTTCCTGCTGGGGGGTGCGGTGGTGACCGAGTCGGTCTTCGCGCGGGAGGGGCTGGGGCGCCTGACCGTCCAGGCCATTCTCTGGCGGGACCTGCCGGTGGTGCGGGGGATCGCGCTGGTCAGCGCTATTGCGTATTTGCTGACCAGCCTGATCGCCGATTTGTGTCATGCGTGGCTGGACCCCCGGCTGCGCCAGGACAGAGGGATATGACCGTGAAACGCGAATATCCGGGGCAGAGTGTGCTGGCGCGTGCTCTGTGCCTTTTTACGATCCCCCAACTTCATGCCATTGCGCCCCGACGCCCGCTCTGGCGGCAGCCTGCGGCAATTCTGGCGCTGGCCTGGCTGGCCGCGGTCACCCTGGGGGCGGTCTTTGCTCCCCGTCTGGCGCCGGAGGGGCCGCTGATCGCCGACCCTTCCCGTGCCCTGATGCCTCCCGGGCTGGGCGGGCTGCTGGGGACGGATGCGCTGGGGCGGGATATGTTCACGCGCCTGCTCTGGGGGGGCCGCTGGACGCTGGCGATGGCGGCGATCGCTCTCGCCCTGACCATCGGGCTGGGGCTCCCTTTGGGTTTGCTGGCAGGAAGCCGGGGCGGGGTGGTGGACGCGGTGCTGATGCGGCTGCTGGATGCCTGGCTGGCCTTTCCGGGGCTCCTGCTGGCGATGACCGTGGTGGCGATTCTGGGGCCGGGGCTTCTCCCTGCGGCGATCGGGGTGGGGCTTTCGGCGGCGGCCCCGTATGCGCGGGTGGCGCGCACCACGGCCCGGGCGATCCGCGCCCAGCCGTACATTGAGGCGGCGCGCGCCCTGGGTGCCAGCCCCTGGCGCATCGCCGTTCGCCACATCCTGCCCAACGCCGCGCCGACCCTGACCGCCTTCGCCCTGGCCCAGTTCGCGCGCGTCCTGCTCAGCGGCGCGTCGTTGAACTTTCTGGGGCTGGGCGCGCCGCCCGGCACGCCGGATTGGGGCGCGATGCTGGACGACGGGCGCTCCTATCTCCGGGTGGCCCCCTGGATGGCGACTTTCCCCGGACTGGTGCTTACCCTCACCGTCCTGGCCGCGAACCTCCTGGGGGACCGGGTTCAGGAATAGGATACTTGTCAAAACGGCCCAGACCGATTATAATTAGAGTCGGAGAGGTAGCGTAGTCTGGCCTAACGCGCGCGCCTGGAGAGCGCGTGAGCCGAAAGGCTCCGTGGGTTCGAATCCCACCCTCTCCGCCACAGCCCCGGTTTGGGGCTTTTTTGTTTGCCACGGATTTCACGGATTACACGGATTGTGAACCACCTGACCAGTATTTCGCCACAGTGATTATTAGAGTAAAGTGTTCGGATTAGGCCTTGGATATGTTGAATCTCGCAAAGTCGTATCACGGCCTTCGGGCAAAGGTCATACCACCTCTATGGGTGAATCCATCTTGCGATTCCAGGGTTCTCTGGGGGTTGATATTTCCCCTTCCCCTCCCCCCTACCTCCCTCCCCATTGAGGGCGGACGATCCGTCCGCCCCTACAGCCGCAACGGGGAGGGGGGATAGAAATGGGGTTTTTGGGGCGGCGGCGAAGCCGCCGCCCCAAAAACCCGCTCTTCCCCCCTCTCCCCCGCCCGTCAGGGCAAGGGGGAGAGGGGGGAAAGGGGGGTGAGGAGGAGAAAAGAAATCCCTGGCAACAGAGGAAACTCGGAACGAGCAAATTCCCAGCAGGGCAAGGGGTGGGATACAACTTTACGAGAATCAACAACATCAAGAATCTTCGTGGTCAAGCGCTAGTTCCCCAATTACCAATCCCCAATCCCCACCTTAATTGCCTTACTCTCTCATTGGGGTATAATAATTGCTATCGGCGGTCAGCGACCCCATCTGCGGGCCTCTATCCCGTCGCTGGAGGTCGCCTATGGGTGCCGCCTTGCACATGGTAACCGATCTGGCGTCGCAGGGAGGGGGGATGATTCAACTGTTATCCATCCTGGTTCTGACATTCTCCCTGACCCTCGTCCTGCTGGGGCTTCTGACCCTCTGGCTGGAACGAGGGCCGGGGCGCTGGCAGGGGATCGCCGTGACGCTCTTGGGGGTACTGGTGGGGGCCGGGTATTCCCTGTTGGGGAGCCGGTACTCCATCCTCCTCTTCGGCGACCTGATTGTGCGGGTGGACCTGCCCCGCCTGATGGCGACGGCGCTTGCTTACACCGTGGGGGTCCTGGGCGGGGCCGGGCTGGCCGTCGGACTCTTCCTCTGGGTCACCGGGCGCTATCAGGCATGGCAGATTCGCCGCCGGATGATTGCCCTGGTGCTTCTGGTGCTGGTTTTGGGAATTGCCCTCACCTTTCTCGCCATCTGGGTCAGCCGTCGTTTCGGGTAGGTCGGATGATCAGTGTAGAAGAGGCCCGACGGTACTATCAGGGGGCGGAAAGCAGCCACGATTTTGACCACGTCTTGCGGGTGCTGGCACTGGCCGAGCGCATCGCCCGGCAGGAAGGGGGGGACTTGGAAGTTGTGCGGGCTGCGGCGCTCCTGCACGACATCGGTCGGGCGGAGGAAGAGGCGACGGGGGCCGACCACGCCCTTGTGGGAGCGGAGCGGGCGCGGGAAATCCTCGCCGGGCATCTGCCGGAGAAGGTGGAAGCGGTGGCGATAGCGATCGCGTCCCACCGGTTTCGCAGCGGGCCGCCGCCAGCGACCCCCGAGGCGCGCGCCCTCTTTGATGCGGATAAACTGGACGCCCTGGGAGCAGTCGGGGTTGCGCGGGCTTATGCCTACGCGGGTGCCCGAGGGCGACGATTGTGGGCCCCGTCTAACGTCGCGGCCGCCCAGGGGGACGGCACCCCAGACCATACACCCGTGCACGAGTTCGTCGGGAAACTTTCTCACCTTCCGGATGTAATGACCACCGCCACCGGTCGCGCGATCGCTGAAGAGCGGTACGCCTTTATGCTTCAATTTTTCGTCCGGATGGAGGCCGAGGTGCGCGGCGAGCGTTAAGGGAGGCGGAAAATGGACAAGTGGCTCCAACTGTTCTGGCTTTTCCTGAAGGTGAATCTGCTCACCACTTCCGGTCCGGCGTCGACGGGTCTTCTATACAAGGAAGCAGTGGGGCATCTGATGACAGAGGAAGAGTTCATAGAGGCCGTAGGTTTCTCCAGCGTCCTCCCTGGCAGCGACGCTCTGCAACTGGCGATGTTCGTCGGCTACACGGCAGGGGGCATCCGGGGAGCGTTGGTGGCGCTCCTGGGCTCCATTCTGCCGCCCACGGTCCTGATGCTGGCGATCGTCTCCATCCTGCAGCGCATTCGGGGCGAGGCGTGGGTCAGCAACTTCGTCCAGGGATTGGCCCCGGCGGTCGCCGTCCTGCTGTTGCTGGTCGCCTGGAAGATTTTCGGGGAGGACGCGCGCAACTGGAAGGTGGTCATTCTGGCTGTGGCCAGTTTCATCGCGTTTCAACTGAAAATCCCGCCCGCGCTGGTGCTCCTGGCCTCCGGCCTGGCGGGCATCTGGCTCTTTCGTTGAGGCGATGATCCCTATGAACATCCTTCTTTGTACCAACGGGCATCCGGCAACCTGGCCCTCTCTGGAGTACGGAGTCTGGCTGGCGGGGGAAGGGCGGGCCCGTTCCTGTTCCTGGGCGGTCTCTCTGCTGGGGGTGGTGGAGAAACCGGCCCAGCGCCCGGCGGTGGAGGAACTGCTGGAAAAGGCGGAGCGCCATCTGGCGGAGGCAACCGTTCCATATCACCGCCGGATGCAGGAAGGGAAACTGGAGAAGGTTATCCCGACAGCGGCCGCGGCCTTTGACCTGACCGTCCTGGGGCCGATGACCTCCCATCTGGTCTGGGCGGGCTGTTTTTCCCGACTCCTTCCGGCGATGGAGAAACCGGTTCTTTATGTGACCGAAGCCCGTTTTCGCCTGGAACATCTGCTTCTATGCACGGGAGGGCTGCGCTACGCGGAGGGGGTCATCCGGGTGGGGGGTACCCTGGCGCGGACGTTCGGGGCGACGGTCACCCTGCTCCACGTCGTGGAGCCGGTCACGCTGGAGTATCCCCTGGCCAACGAGGTGAGAGAGCACTGGCGGGAACTTCTGGAGACGGACACTCCCCAGGCGCGCCGTCTGAAGGAGTCGCTGGGGACCCTTCGGGAGATGGGGGTTGGGACGGAAGTGCGTCTCCGGCACGGCCCCGTCGTCCACGAAATTCTGGAGGAGATCCGGGAGGGGGACTACGACCTGGTGGGGGTCGGTTCTCCGTACGCTACCCGCAGTTTGCGCCGCCTCTACCGGCCCAACGTGGCCGTAGGGGTTGCGGAGGCAGCGGAACGGCCGGTCCTCATCGCCCGGCCGGGTTCTGTAGTCGGATAAAGGGGCAGGATTTCAAGATGCAGTTGAATCGGCTTCACGTAAAAGGCTTTAAGTCGTTTCAGGAACTGGACCTGGAACTGCGTTCCCTCAACATTTTAATTGGGGCGAACGGTTCCGGAAAGAGCAACCTGATCGCCCTCTTCCGGTTGCTCAACGAAATGGTGGGGGGAAACTTTCAGAATTTCGTCCGCCAGCAGGGAGGGGCAGAGTCGTTCCTGTACTACGGCTCAAAGACCACGGACCGGATCGTTGTGAACCTGTATTTTGGACGAAACGCTTACCATTGCATCTGGATGCCTACGGCGGACGATCGCCTTTTCTTTGCTGAGGAAACGGTGGTATTTTTTGGCGATATGGTTGATAAGTGGGAATCTCTCTTGGGGACCGGCCACCTGGAAAGCCGCTTGCCGGAGATCGCGCAGGTAGAGATGGGGCGAGTTGCCTGGTACGTCCGGCGGGCGCTGAAATCCTGGGTCGTGTACCACTTTCACGATACCAGCGAAACCGCGCCGGTGAAGAAACCCGGGGCGATCAACGATAATCTCTACCTTCGCCCCAACGCCGCCAATCTAGCCGCATTTCTGTATCGGCTGCAACAGGAGCATCCGCACCATTACGAAATGATCCGGGACGCAGTCCGGATGGTAGCGCCTTTCTTTGACGACTTTCTGCTGCGCCCCATGCCGGGGAACGAAAACCTGATCCGTTTGGAGTGGCGCGCTCGCGGGTCGGATTTCCCGTTCATAGCCCATCATCTTTCCGATGGAACGCTGCGCTTTATTTGTCTGGCAACGCTGCTCTCCCAGCCGGTCCTTCCTGCGACGGTGTTGATTGACGAGCCGGAACTGGGCCTTCACCCCTATGCCATCGCCATCCTGGCCGAATTAATGCGCAGCGCGGCGACCCGGACTCAACTGATCGTGGCGACCCAGTCGGTTACCCTGGTCAATCACTTTGAGCCGGAAGACCTGTTGATCACCGAAATGCACGACGGAACCAGCACCATCCGTCGGTTGGATGCGGAATCGGTGAATGTGTGGCTGGAGGAATACGCTTTGGGGGAGTTGTGGGAGAAAAATGTCCTGGGAGGGCGTCCCACCCGATGAACGTATGTCGCCTCAATTTTCTCGTAGAGGGACAAACGGATGAGACGTTTATTCGGGATATGCTGATTCCCCACCTGGTCACCCTGGGGGTTTTCGGCTACGTTCGGCGGCTGGAGACACGGCGCACGGGGAGTGCGGTCTACCGGGGTGGCGTTTCCACCTACGCAAAGTTGGAGGGAGATATCCGACGATGGCTTCGGGAGGACTCAGGCGCTTACCTGACCACAATGGTGGACCTTTATCGCCTTCCCAAAGACTTCCCCGGGATGGGAAACGTCTCTCTTTCGGACCCCTATTCCGCAGTCCGAACCCTGGAACGGGAGTGGGGAAATCAGGTCGGAGAGGCCCGGTTTATTCCGTACATTCAAATCTACGAGTTTGAGGCACTTCTGTTCAGCGATGTGGGGGTGTTAGACCACTTGCTGTATCCTGTATGCGGAAAGTCGTTGAAGAGGAATCTGCAGAAAATCCTTGAGATGGCTCAGGGTAACCCTGAGCAGATAGATGACCGGGAACCGCCCTCTAAAAGATTAAAAGCCCTATGCCCGGCCTTTCGCAAAACTTTAGATGGGATCCGTATTGTCCAGCGTATCGGGCTGGAGGGGATTCGCAAACAGTGTCGTCATTTCCATGAATGGCTTTTACGGTTAGAGACTCTCCCTTCAGGAGGTATCCCTTGAAAGACTTCACCGATCTGGCTCTGGAAACGGCCCGTTTCTACGGCGCCACCTATGCCGATATCCGCATTGTCCACCGGCGCACTCAGCAGGTGGAGGTGCGCAACGGAGTGGTCAGCGGACTGACCGATGCCGAGACACACGGCTTCGGCATCCGCGTCGTCGCCGACGGCGCGTGGGGGTTTGCGGCCAGCAGTACGCTCACCCGCGAGGAGGTCCAGCGGATCGCTGTGGACGCCGTCCGCATCGCCAAAGCCAGCGCGACGGCCCGGAAAGAACCGGTGGACCTGGGCCCGCCGGAAGTGCGTACGGATACCTACCGCACCCCGTACCGTATAGACCCCTTCTCCGTCCCGGTGGAGGAGAAAATCGCTCTGCTGATGGCCGCCGACGAGGCAATGCGCCGGGTGCCGGGGGTGCGCGTGGCCCGCGGCGCCGTCGTCGCCTGGCGGGAGCAGAAGACCTTCGCCAGCACCGAGGGCTCCTACATTGAGCAGGAGATTGTGGAGGCGGGTGGGGGGATCGTCGCCTACGCGGTGGATGAGCAGGAGATGCAGCAGCGCTCGTACCCCAACTCCTTCGCCCGCGACCAGCGCACCGGCGGCTGGGAGATCGTCCTGGAGATGGACCTGCCCGGCAATGCCGAACGGATTGCCCAGGAGGCGGTGGCGCTTCTGACCGCCGACCCCTGCCCGGCGACCGTCACCACCCTCATCCTGGGGCCCACCCAACTGGCCCTGCAGGTCCACGAATCCTGCGGGCATCCGACAGAACTGGACCGAGTCTTCGGAAGCGAGGCGGCCTACGCCGGGACCAGTTTCCTCACGCCGGACAAACTGGGTACGTTCCGCTATGGCTCCCCCCTCGTCAACCTGACCGCCGACGCGACGATCCCCGGCGGTCTGGGGACATTCGGCTACGACGACGAGGGTGTGCCGGCCCAGCGAGTGCCGCTGGTGCGAGAGGGCATCTTCGTGGGCTACCTCAGTTCCCGCGAGACGGCCGTCCGCCTGGCCCGACTGCGCGGTCTGGACCCCGCTCAGGCCCGTTCCGGCGGCGCGATGCGCGCCTCGGGCTGGGACCGCATCCCCCTGGTGCGGATGACCAACGTCAACCTGGAGCCGGGGGAGTGGACCTTTGAGGACCTGATCGCCGATACCGATGAGGGCATCTATATGGAGATGAACCGTTCCTGGTCCATAGACGATAAGCGGCTCAATTTTCAGTTCGGTACGGAGATTGCCTACGAAATCAAGCGGGGCAAGATGGTGCGCTTGCTGAAGAATGCCCTCTACACGGGAATGACGCCCCAATTCTGGGGTTCATGCGATGCCATTTGCAACGCCGACCACTGGCGGGTCTGGGGGACGCCGAACTGCGGCAAAGGTCAGCCCATCCAGATCGCCCACACTGGCCACGGCGCCGCCCCGGCCCGGTTCCGGAATGTGCAGGTGGGGGCGAAGAGGTGAGTGCAGATTCTAAATTGCAGATTCTAAATTGCAGATTCTAAATTGCAGATTCAAAATTGCAGATTCTAAATTGCAAATTCTAAATTGCAGATTCTGACCTGATGCGATGCGCGTTTGTCTGATTCCTCTGCGAATTGAAGTCAGAAATCCATCGGCGAACCTGCGACATTTCCAGCAAAGGCTCAGGGAGGTGGCGCAATATCGGCCGGATGTTGTCTGCCTGCCGGAATGCGCCTTTACAGGCTATCTCTATGATGAAGAGAGTTTTCAACAATTTGCAGAACCCATCCCGGGGCCAACCACCGAAATAATCTCGGCGCTGGCAACGGAATATCGCTGTTTCATCTGCTTCGGGATGCTGGAGAAAACCCCTGAGGGCGTTTACGATTCGGCGGTCTTGATTGATAAAGCGGGTCAAATCGTTCTGGTTCACAGAAAGATCGTTGAGCAGATGCCTTTCATCAACGGCAACCAGGTGAACGCCGTGGAAACAGAATTTGGGCGTCTATCTATTCTGATATGTGGCGACCTGTTCAGCGATGACGTCAGAGCCAGAATTGAAACGCCTCTCTCCGCGCTTTTCGTGCCGATGGCGCGGGGTTTTGATGGAAAATCGCCCGACCCGGAGAGATGGCTGAAGGACGAACGGCAGGCATACCTGGATGAAGTCAGGAAAATCGGGGTAACGACATTTCTGGTAAACTTACTGGAGAGCGGCGTGCCCGAGGCGTCTTTCGGCGGGGCGCTGGTGGTGAGTCCTGGCGGCGAATTGCTGGCGGAGTCGCCCCATGGAACGGATAAGCCTCTGATCTTTGATCTATCTCTGGAAAATGCATAACGGCCGACGCACGCTTTTCCATAATCTGCAATTTGCAATCTGCAATCTGCAATTTGCAATCTGTAATCTGCAATTTGCAATCTGCAATCTGCAATTTGCAATCTGCAATTTGCAATCCGCTTCAGGAGGTGAGAGGATGCGACGCGAACCCGATCGGGAACGGATTCGGCGGCGAAACCGCAAACGGAAACTGCGCCACCTGCGGGCGCGATTGGCCCAGACCAAAGACCCCACCACGCGCAAGCGGCTGATTGAAAAAATCCGCCGGATCAGCCCCTATGCCCCAGTACCGGAACGATGATCCGGGCGTTTGAAGGAGTTTACTGTGATCGGAGAACCTGCAATCCGAAAGTGGGTAGATAAAGTCCTTTCCGTTTCCCCGGCCGATGAGACCGAGGTACTGGTCTTCGGTCTGGAGGAACGCCTGACGCGCTTTGCCAATAACACCATCCACCAGAACGTCGCCGAGACGGATGTGGGGCTGGTCGTGCGGGCGGCGGTGGGCCGCCGGACCGGCGTTACCGTGACCAACGACCTCTCCGATGCCGGGCTGGAGCGGGCGGTGGAGACGGCCGTCCATTTCGCCCGTCTCCAGCCGGAAGATCCGCACTATCCGGGACTGCCCGATCCGGTCTCCGTGGAGCCAGTGCCGGCCTTTGACGAGCAGACGGCGGCCTATACCCCCGAGGACCGGGCGCGGGAGGTGGCGGTCATCTGTCGGCGGGCGGAGGAGGCGGGCGTCAACGCCTCGGGCGCGTTCCGCACCGCCATCTACGAGTTCGCCGTCGCCAACAGCCATGGCGTCTTCGTCTACCACCCCGCAACCATCGCCGACCTGACCACTGTCGTGATGACCGATACCAGCGCCGGGTATGCTGCGGGCGCGTCCTGGAGGGTGGGGGAGGTGGACGTGCCCGCACTGGGCGACGAGGCCATCCGCAAAGCGCTGCGCGGCCGTAACCCCCGGCCTCTGGAGCCCGGCGTCTACCCGGTCGTCCTGGAGCCCTACGCGGTGGGGGACATCGTCTCCTTCATCACGGGGATGGCGGGCGGGATGGCGGTCGCCGAGGGGCGGAGCTGGATGACGGGAAGGGAGGAAGGAGAGATGGTCGCTTCACCTCTCGTCTCCATCTGGGACGACGGGCGCGATCCCGAGGGCTGGCCTTTGCCCTTTGACTTTGAGGGCATGCCCCGCCAACGGGTGGACATCATCCGGGAGGGCGCTGTCGGCGGCCCGGTCTACGACCGGCGCTGGGCCGCCATCACGGGCAAGAAACCGACGGGTCACGCACTCCCTGCCGCCAATCCCTTCTCCCAGTGGCTCACGGCGTCCGCCGGTCCCGCCTCGCTGCACCCTGTGATGGGACCAGGGCCGCATACGCTGGAGGAGATGGTCGCCTCTACCGACTACGGGCTCTACGTCACCCGGTTCCACTACACCCGCGTTGTCCACCCGCGCCAGGCGGTCATCACCGGTATGACGCGGGACGGGACGTTCCTGATTGAGCGGGGCGAAATCACGGTGCCGGTGAAGAACCTGCGCTTCACCCAGAGTTACGTGGAGGCGCTGGCGAATGGGGAGATGGTCGGGCGGGAGGTCCATGGCGAACGGCCCGACTTTGATGTGGTGCGAGCACCAGCGCTGAAAATTTCTGCGTTTCACTTTACAGGGGTAACGGAGTTCTGAATTGAGGTGGGCGATGGGAAAATTTAAAGAAGAGTACGATGTGCTGCAAAATCTGGAGTTCGCCCTGGTACTCACGTATCGGGAACATCCGGAGATGAGCGACTATGATGCGATGGATGCGGTCAAGGGACTGGTCCGCACGTATAAAGCGGAGCGGGACCGCCGACCTGCGCCGGAGTTACGACTTAACCCACCGGCACAGGAGGCCTACAATCTACTCCGGGAGTTCTGCGAATGGCGTCTGGGGAGGCAACCGCTGGAGGTATTCCAGGAAGGGGAAGAAGAGCCGATGCTGCTGGACATCGGCGAAGGTGCGCTGACGCTGGACGAGGTCATCGCCTGCCTCCAGCGAATTCTGCGTTCCATAGAGAGGTGGAACAGAGAGATGGGGCGGCGCGGGTACTACAACTTGGTCAGCCAGTTCGTGAGATAACCGACCGATGGCGAAGCGGCGCAGCAAGCGATTCCCTTTACTGGTCTACACTCCCCTTCGGCGCTGGGGCGACCTGGGGCTTCTGGCGACCATCGTCCTGGGGGCGTTCTGGTTGCTGATGCCGCGCGTCCTGGGGCCGACGCCGCTGCGCCCCCTGGCTCTCTTGCCCGTCCTCGCCAGCGGGATGCTGATGCTCTACGGGTACTTTGCTCCCCGGGTCGCTCATGTGCGCTGCACTCCGGCCGGGTTACGCCTCCAGGGGCCCGTGATGCCTCTGATTATCTCCTACCGACGGGTGGAGCAGACCCGACCGGTGCAGATGGCGCAAATCTTTGACCCCCAGAAGGACCGGGCGGCCCGCCGCTGGCCTTTGCGCTACTGGAATATGACCGCGGTGGTTGTGGACCTGAAGGGGTTTCCGGTGAGCCGGCAATGGCTTCGCCTCTGGTTTGACCCGCACCTCTTCCTGCCGGGCGGGCAGGGACTGGTGCTGCTGGTGGAAGACTGGATGGCGCTTTCCCAGCAACTGGATAGCGTTCTGAGCGCCTACCGGGCCCGGCGCGGCCGGTGAGGGAAGAGGCGAGAGCAGGTGAATCCCCAATGAAATGCCGCAGGTGCAACCGTCCGGCCGCAATCAACATGCGGCAGCACAAACTGGCCCTCTGTGAGGAGCACTACCCGGAGTGGTTTGTTTCCTACACCGAACGGGCAATCCGGAAGTACCGGATGTTCGGCCCGGAAGACCGCATCCTGGTCGCGGTCTCCGGGGGCAAGGATAGCCTCAGCCTCTGGGATGTGCTCCTGCGCCTGGGCTACTCGGCGGACGGGATGTACATAGACCTGGGGATTGACGGCGGCTTCGGATACTCCCGTCTTTCCCGGGAAAAGGTGGAGGCCTTCGTCGCCGCCCGACCGGGGGTCCGGTTGCATGTGGTGGATGTGGCGGCCCTCTACGGCGCGACCATCCCCGAAGTGTCTGCCCGGAAGATGCGCGGTCGGGGCAAGCCCTGCGCCGTCTGCGGCCTGATCAAACGGCACGAGATGAACCGCATCGCTCAGGAGTACGGGTACACCGTCCTGGCGACCGGGCACAACCTGGATGACGAGGTGGCGGTGCTCCTGAGCAACCTGCTCCACTGGCAGACGGGCTACCTGCTTCGTCAGGCGCCCGTCCTAGTGGAGCGGGACGGAATGACCCGGAAGGTGAAGCCGTTCTGTCGCTCCTACGAGCGGGAGGTGGCAGCCTACGCGCTGATCCAGGGGATTGACTATATCTACGAGGAGTGTCCCTACGCCGTCGGCAATCTGACGAATTTCTACAAAGACATGCTGGCGCGGATAGAGACCGAATCCCCTGGGGCGAAGTTGCAGTTCTACCAGGGCTTTCTGCGGGCCCGGGAGGAGGGGTTTTTCTGCGGGGAGGCGGCGGAGCCCCCACCGATGCACCCCTGTTCGCAGTGCGGTCAGCCGACGACGGTGCCGGGCCTCTGTGCTTTCTGTCGTCTGTGGCAGTAGGGGAGTAGTTCGCTGCAGAGGCGCGGTGGAGGGGGTACCACAGCGGCGGCGGGGGGCGAAGCCCCCCGCCGCCGCTGTGTTGCTGCCCATCAGCGCACCGACTGGACAGCCCGCGCGGCTGCTTCGCGGGGGCTCTGGCGGCCCTGGAGGACGGCCTCCACGGCGGCCTGGAGCGGCGGTCCGACCCGGCTGCGCAGAGCAGCCGGAAGGGGCGCCCGCGCCCCTTCCAGAATCGCCGTCAGCGTCTCCCGCTGGGTTTCAGGGATGCTCCAGGCTGCCAGGCCGCTGCGGGTGACCGGCAAATAGCCTGTGCTCTGGGTCCAGGCCCCATACCACGCCGGGTCCAGCAACCACGTTGCCAGGGCCATCGCGCGCTGTTGGGCCTCGGGGTTCGCCGTCACCAGCGCGATGACCCATCCTTCAGTCAGCGCGACCGGATGCCCTTCCCGGGTGGGGATCGGTACCGGTTCCGCCGTTCTATCGGTCGTCGTCCAAAACCGACGGGAATTCACCACGGTCAATCCCCCTTCGGCCTGAAAGTGGGCCCAGCATGCTTCGGCGTCGCCCAGCGATAGGACCAGAAGGGGGGAGATCACACCAGTAGCCGTAGCCTGGGCATAGAAATCCAGCACAGCCACCAGCGGCTCCTCTTCTATCGTCGGATTCCCCTCTCCGTCCATCAGACGGCCCCCGGCGCCCAGATACTGGACCAGAGTGAAGTCGTTGACGCTATCGTTCCGTCCGGCTGCCGGGAAAACCAGCGGTATGGCGGCGGAGAGCACGTCGTTCCAGGAGAGAGGGGGCGCCTCCAGCGACTCCGGAGCGTGGGCCAGATGCTCCAGTTCTGCCGTCAGGGGCAGCCCGAAGGTCTGATCGCCCACCCGCCCCAGTTCGGTGGCGAAGGGAAATAGGTCGGAGGGCATTTCGTTCAGGAGTACGTCGTTTAGAGGCTGAATTAGGCCGGTCTGGGCCGCTACCTGCAGGTCGGCCTCGTCCAGAACGATCAGGTCGGGAAGGACGGAGGGAGCTGCCGCGCGGGCGGTGCGTAGAAAGTCCAGAAGCCCCCCGCGCCCGCGGCTTTTTTTGACGATCACCTGGACCTGAAGGTCAGGATAGGCGGCCCGGAAGTCCGCCAGATGCTGGGCCAGAAGGTCCGCGCCGGGCCGATCTTCGTAGGGGTTGAGGTCTTCCGGCAGCCAGAGCGTCAGGGTGACGACGGGTGCCCCCGGCACCGGGCTGGGGGTGAGAGTGGGAGGCGGTAGAGTGGGGGATGGGGGCGGAGAAGGCGAAGACGGCGCAGGAGGTGCGCAGGTCGTCACCAGCAACAGGAGCAGGCCGAGGACGGCGCCGTGCCATCCCCGGCGCCATCGTCTATTCCGCATACCGTTGCTCCCGCCAGGGGTCGCCCTCGTTGTGGTATCCGGCCTGTTCCCAGAAGCCGGGACGGTCCTCAAAAGAGAATTCTATCCCCCGCACCCATTTCGCGGATTTCCAGAAGTAGAGGTCGGGCACGACCAGGCGCAGCGGCCAGCCGTGTTCGGGGGTCAGAGGTTTGTCGTCGTACTTCCAGGCCAGGAGCACGTTGTCGGCCATAAGGCGGTGCAGGGGGAGGTTGGTGGTGAATCCGTATTCCGCATGGACGATGACGTATTCGGCGCCCGGGAGGGGCCGGACGTGGTTCAGCAGGTCGCGGAAGCGCACCCCTTCCCAGACGGTATCAAATTTGGACCAGCCGGTGACGCAATGGATGTCGGCGACGATGCGAGTGGTCGGAAGGGATGTCAACTGGTCGTAGGTGAATCGGACCTCTTTCTCCACCGCACCGAAGATGCGCAGGTCCCAGTGGTCCAGAGTTTCGTACCGCGGGACTGAGCCGTAATGGAGGACCGGGAATCGCTGGGTGAGCACCTGACCGGGGGGCAGACGGGGTCTGGTCATCGTACCAACTCCTGTTGTTTTGCTTCAGGCGCTGGCCTTTACATTGACAACGGCAAATTTTAAGTTATAAACAAAAACCTTGATGGCTATGCTGTCTGAAAAAGCCACTGGAATAGCGAAAATCAGACGTGCTGTCGCCTTGGCGGCGTGAAACGGGCTCTTTCAGCCCCCCTCACCCCCCTTGCCCCCCTCTCCCCCTTGCCCTGACGGGCGGGGGGGAGGGGGGATGGAGAGGGGTTTTGCGGGGCGGCGGCGAAGCCGCCGCCCCGCAAAACCCCATTTTTCTCCCCCCTCCCCGTGGGCGCAGCCCAACGGGGAGGGGGGTCAGGGGGGAGAGGCCAAATACTGCCTCGTTTACCGGGAAACTTCTTTCGGTCCGAGGCCTGGCGGGATAATACTATTTATATTTTTAGCACAGAATTTGTCAATATAATTTAGAATCTGCCATTGTCAATTTACCAACCTGAGAAATAGGGGGGAAGCGGGTTTTTGCAACGGCGAGGCCATACAAAAACCCGCTTTTCTCTTAATTTCTCTGGAGAGCCGCCCTAAAAGGGAATTTCCTCTTCGGGGATGGGCTCCTCGTATTCCGCAATCTCCTCCACGGCCGGAGCCGCGGCCTCCTCGCGCCGGCCCAGGAAGCGGACGGTGATGGCGGTGACTTCATACGAGGCGCGGACCATCCCGTCCTGACCCACCCAGGTGCGCGGGTTTCCCCGGTCATCGGGCCGCAGGCGGCCTTCCACCAGGACAGCGCGGCCCTTCGCCAGGTACTGGTTGCAGGTTTCCGCCAGTTTTCCAAAGGCGGAGACCCGGAACCAGATCGTCTCCTCCTGGGGTTGACCGTCCTGCCCGGTCCAGCGGCGGGTGGAGGCAACGGAAAAAGTGGTCACCGGACGCCCATCGGGAAGGTAGCGCATCTCCGGGTCCCGCCCGAGATGGCCTGCCAGGATGACTGTGTGGAACATTGCTCCTCCTTTCTGTGCTGTGGGGTGTTGCTATTTTTGCAGAATATGCGCTACTTCGCTGCGCTCCGTAGCGCACTACGAACGGCGTAGTGCTCGTAGTCCGCCACGCAGCGCAGCGGAGTGGCGTCTGGATGCGCTACTCCGCTTCGCTCCGTAGCGCTACGGATTCCTGTTTTAATCCGCCAGCCCTTCGCTGATGGAGAGTGCTTTCTCCGCCCCAAAATCAGCAGGGGTTTTGTGGATCTCGGGGGCTTGCACGTATCGGGCGACCAGATCGGCCGTGTCCGTAACCCCCAATTGCTCAAAGAGGAATCGGAACTGTTCCTCCAGCCCCTGCCGGATTTCGGCCCGAACGTCCTCCGGCAGGTTCCAGATTTCCCGTTTGAAGGGCCCCAGTGCCTTCTTGCGTACTTCGTAGATGAACTGTTCTTCCGTTTTGCCCTCTTTCCACTCACCGGCGTGGTGTTTGTGGAGGTGGGCGTAGATTTCTTCCCGAAGCGGGGCCGGGAAGAGGGGGTGTTCGTAGAGGTAGTTCTGGAAGGCGGTTGCCAGATGAATTTCCGCTGTACCGACTTCGGGAAACTTGTGGAACGCCTCCGGCGGCAGGGTGGAGGCGCCGTGCTGGACGGCACCGGCCAGGCCATATTCTTCTCGGGCTACCCGGCTGAGCCGCTCCAGGGTGTCAAAGTCAATCTTGACCCGGGCCAGGGTCCCGTCGGGGAGCACGACACCGCCGTGGGAGGTGCCGGTCTGGATGCTCAGTTTGCTCAGAGCAGCCATCCCGTCGGGCAGAGAGGCGTTGTAGCCGTCTATGAAGGCCCGCAGTTCCTCTTCGGTGGAGTTCTGCCCTCCCACTTCCCCGATCTCTCCGCCGACCGAAATGGTCACCCCAGCGGGCTGGAGGTCGCGGATGACGCGCGTGAAGCGGGCACAGAGTTCGTAGTTCATTCGCTGCTGCTCGGGGACGGTCGGGCGGCTCAGGTCCACGAGGGTGGAGGTATCTATGTCTATGTTGAAGAAGCCCGAGGCGATGGCCTCGCGGATTAGGTCATCCACTGCCTGGACCTCCTCATCGGGAGCGGAGGCGTATTTCTTCGCGCTCACCTGGAAGTGGTCGCCCTGGATGAAGAGGGGGCCCCGATAGCCTTCGCGGATGGCGGCTCCGATGATGACGGTGGCGTACTCGGCGGGGCGCTGGTCGGTGTAGCCGATTTCGGAGCGGGCGATTTCAAAAATCATCGCCCCGACGTTGCGCGATAGCGCCGCCCGGAATACGGCACGGGCCATATCGTAGGTGAGGGTGCGCAGGTTCATCGCCGGGACGGTCCAGTTCGCGGAGGTCTCGCCGCGCCCGCGCGCCATATAGAGGTCGTGAATGGAGGCAGGACGGATGCCCAGGGCCTGGCCCAGTTCCCAGAGGAGCGCACGGGCGGCTGCCCGCTCTTCCCCTTCACCGAACACCGCCGCGTAGACCAGCGGGTCCAGCGCCGGGCCGCGCAGGCGAGTTTCATCCAGCACATAAACTCGCTCTCCTTCAAAGCGGATCGCATTTTTCAGTTCGTACCATGGTTCTTTTGGGTTCATAGTGTCACCTGCAAGGATAGGGTCGGGAAATGCCGGTTGCCAGAAATTCCATTCGCCCCATGGGGGTTGTTGTAATTTTAGTCAAGATGCAGGTATATGTCAAATCGGGTTGGGCTCGTGTTCAAAAGTGGTGCACTTTCTCAAGGACACTTTCACTTGTTGATTCTCATTAAAGTCGTGTCACCTGGTCTTTCACAAAGTCTCATAAAGTCGTATCCCATCCCTTGCCCTGATGGGAGTCCGAGCGTTCGTTCCGAGTCTTCTTTGTTGCCAGGGATTCCCTTTATCCCCCTCACCCCTCTTGGTCCCCCCTCTCCCCCTGCCCTGCGGGCGGGGGAGAGGGGGGATAGAGAGGGGTTTTGCGGGGCGGCGGCGCAGCCGCCGCCCCGCAAAACCCCATTTTTCTCCCCCCTCCCCGTGCGGCTGTAGGGGCGGACGGATCGTCCGCCCTCAACGGGGAGGGGGTAAGGGGGAGGGGCAAATGAAACCGGCATAGAATCGGGCGATCAGGTTTATCGCTACCCATCGGAGTGACCACCCACAAGCCGAACCGCAGTTTGTTTTCAGACCAGAGACACAGAGAGTGCGGAGAGACACAGAGATATAAAACTCTGCGCCCCTCTGCGTCCCCTGCGCCTCTGGGGTGAAAATTCAATTCCGCCGGATTCACCGCAGAGACACGGAGAGCGCGGAACCCTCCGATGCGAGGTTATTTGATCTCCGGCCATTTTGTCCAGTCGTACCCGATGTCCGGATCGTCGTGAGGGATGCGGCCTTCATCCGTCCCGTCGTATTCGTGGGAAGTGATGTAGAAAATATGAGCAGGTCCCTGGAGCACCCGGTAGCCGTGCGCAACCCCCGGGGGGATTTTCAGCACAACTGGGGGATGTCCGTCTCCTAAAAGGAATTCCTGAAGTTGGCCGTACGTTGGAGAATCGGGACGGGTGTCGTAGAGGGCGGCCTTGACCGTCCCGCAGGCGACGTACCACCAGTCGGTCTGGCGGGAGTGGACATGCCAGGCTTTAGCCACCCCCGTGTGGCTCATGGTGTGGCTCCACTGGCCGAACCCCTCGGCGAAAATCGGGTCGCTGGAACGGAGGATTTCGCGGAAGAACCCGCGCTCGTCGGGATGGGTGACCAGGGGTTTCATTTCTACGCCGTGAATCACGTTTGCCTCCTCAAGAGAGTTGGGGTTGCTCTCCCCGGGCGCATTACCGCCACTGGGCCAGGGTGATCGCTCCATCTTCTGTCGCGCGCCGGGCCTGACCGTCCACCGTCACCAGCCACAGGTCTCCCTGGTAGAGCACCAGCATCCGTCCTCCGGCGGGGTCCCAGACCGCTGCCGGATAGTCCAGGCCGGGCTCACCGGAGTCCTGCGGGAAGAGCAGCCGCCGGTCCGACCCGTCCCGATCCATCAGATAGAGGTCATACGTGCTGGTCTGGGATGTGTAGGGAATGCGGGCGCGCCCGAAGGCAATGAGTTCTCCATCTGGGGAGAACGAGGGAGCAGCCCACATCCCCACTTCCGGGACCAGTTTCGCCTGCAGGGATGTCTCCGAAGGGGGCACTTCCAGCGCGTAGAGGTCAAAGACGGGGCTGTCTTCCGGCGCCTCCCCGGTGGGCGAAGGGCCATGGACGACGGTGACCAGAAGGCGGCCCTCCGGCGACCAGGAAACGGTCGGCACCCAGGCCCAGGGGCCGTAGGTACGGAAGGGTGGAAACCGGAGCAGCGGGACGGCCTCTATTTTTCTGGCTGCCGGGTCTACAATGCCTACTTCGTCGGCGCGGGCGTAGGCCAGCGGGGTGGTAGGGGAGGAAGTTGCCCCCAATGTACTTCCGGAGGGAGCCCAGGCGTATACGGTTCCCCACCAGCCGTACGTCCCGCCTGCGGTGGGGCCCAGCACCCGGCGGCGGTTCTGGAGGGAGAGTTTACCGTCCCGGCCTTCTACCAGGCGGGCCAGGTAGAGGTCGTTGGCGGCCTCCCAGCCGGGGGGAGCCTCGCGGGGGGCGCCGGTGGAATAGGCGATCCACTGCCCGTCGGGTGCCCAGGCGGCCCAGAGGACGTTTTCCACCGCCAGGGGTACCGGTTCGGCCCCCGTGGTGACCGTGTCTATCACCCAGAGGGTGTTCAGCGCGCCGGTTTCGGCGGCCGCGCGGGTGAAGAGGAGGCGCGCGCCGTCCGGCGATAGGTCAAAGACCCGACCGTCCAGGTCGCCGGTGGCGGTGAGCCGACGGCGGCTTCCGGTGGTGCCGCGCATTACCCAGGCGTTGTTGGCCGAGAGGTAGGCGATGGTGCCCGAGATGGGCACCGGGGTGATCTCTTCCCGCGCCCCGATCAACAGAATCTCGTTCTGGGGTTCCTGGACGGTAACCCGCCGGGCCAGTCGCCGCGCCACTTCCGTCCCGTCCTCCAGCGTGATGACGTAGGTCAGTTCCTCCACACCGTTGACGCCTGCCCGGAGGAGGCGCGTCTGCCCCGCGGGGACCGTCGCGTCCCGCACCGTTTCCCGTCCGTAGGGGATGACTTGCTGCTGGGTCTCGGTGCGCACGTCCACCCGGATGACGCGCACGGTCATCCCATCGGTCAGGAGGACGGTTTCCGGCGGGACGACGCGGTCGTCTTCGTCCAGGGTGATCCCCAGGCGCGTCAGGAGTTCTCCGACTGTCTGGGCGTCGGTGGTCAGGGAACGGGTTTGCCCGTCGGCGACGATGGTGACGTGGATCGGGCCGATGGGGGTGCAGGCCGCCAGGGAGAGCAGGAAAAGTCCCAGGGCGATTCGTCGGAGGCGCATCCGTTACCACCTCACCTGGGCCCGGCTGCGGAAGTCCTCTATCCGCTGGTACCCGTGCCGCTCCATGTATCCCTGGATTTCCTGACAGACCTGGCGGAAGACGTCTATCCCCCGGTAGTAGACGGCCGAACCGATGCCGACCGCGGACGCTCCGACCAGGATCATCTCTATGGCGTCCCGGCCGGTGGTCACCCCGCCCGTGGCGATGACCGGGACGTCCACAGTACGGCAGATATCGTAGACGCAGCGGACGGCGATGGGGCGCAGGGCCGGCCCGCTCACACCGCCAGTGCCGTGGGAGAGGATGGGGCGGGCGGTCTCTATATCCAGGATGAGTCCCGGCCCGAGGCTGTTGACGGCGGTGATGCCGTCGGCGCCGGCCTCCACGACGGCCTCCGCGATGCGCGTGATGTCGGTGACGTTGGGGGAGAGTTTGACAAATACCGGGATGTCGGTGTTGGCCTTCACCCGCCGGGTGACCTGGGCGGAGACGTAGGGGTCGGCGGCGAACATCCGGAGGTACTGGTCATCAATGTTGGGGCAGGAGATGTTGACCTCAATCAGGTCGGGGCGGGCCTCGGAGACGTATCGGGCGATGGTGCCGAAATCGTAGATGGTATCGGCGAAGATGCTGGCGATGATGGGCACGCCCAGGGGGGCCAGTTGCTCCCGGGCGGCGCGGATTTCGTCCACCATCACTTCCACGCCGGGGTTAGAGAGCCCCACGGCGTTGATCAGGCCACTGCCCCATTCCAGGATCACCGGGTTGGGGTAGCCATCCCGGGGGGCCAGGCTAATGGATTTCGTGGTGACGGCGCCAGCGCCAGCGCGCGCGACCCGTGCCAGCACGCCGTGGGTCAACCCCAGGATGCCGGAGGCCAGCACGGTGGGGTTGGGCAGGCGGACGCCACACAGGGTGACCGAGAGGTCTACCATATTCCATCCATCTCGGGGTTTGGAGAACTTATACCATTGAGGGGGTAGAATGTCAAGCGTACAATGAAACGGGGGCACAGTTTCCGCTGTGCCCCCGTCGTTCGGAAGAGTGTTTTCGCCCGAAAATCCCAGCAGGCGGTCATCCAATCTGTCGCTATTCTTCTTCCTCCTCCACCGCTTTCCGGCGACGGACCAGTTCTGGCTCGGCGGCGGAAGGTTCTGGGACCGCTTCTTCTTCCGGAGCGGCCTCCAGCGGGTTAATGCGCACGACCATCTCGTCGGGGTCATCCAGGACCCGGATGGTGGGTGGGAGGACCAGGTCGCCCACGGTAATTTGCTGGTCTATCTCGGTCAGAACGCTCAGATCTGCCTCAACGGCCTCTATCAGATTGCGGGGCAGACATTCAATTTCCAGCGTCTGTTTGCCCTGGATCAGAATTCCTTCCCGGCGCTCCAGGACCGGCGAAGAACCGGTCAGAACGATGGGGATTTCCATCGTGATCGGTTTGTCCATCTCCACCCGATAGAGGTCCAGGTGAAGCAGGTTTCGCCGGATGGGGTCTCGTTGTATTCCCCGCAATAGCACCTGTTGGGCGGGTTCTTTGCCAATGGTCAGGGTGATCAGATGGCTGGTACCGGCGCGCGCGACGATTTCTTCCGCCTCCCGGGCCAGCACCTGCAGGGGGCGGCTCTCCGCTCCCGGCCCGTAGATGACGGCGGGGATCCAGCCCTCTCTTCGCAAGCGATTTACCTGCTTACCGGTTACTGTGCGTACCTGAGCGGTTAGTTGCCATTGAGTCATAGTTCTTCTCCATCCCAGAATTGGCAATCAAAAAGGCGGGCAAGGCCCGCCTGGCCACGGTGGATATTGTAATCCAAATGGGCTTTTTGTCAAGGCGAGATCATTGCGGCTTGCGCAGCAAATCCCTTTCGGGGAGCAGCGTGCCTGCGAAGTCAAGGAGAAAGTGGGGTTGTGGGGGCGGCAAAGCCACCCCCACAACCCCACACCCCACCCCTTTCCCATGGGGTGAATTGCTGCGCAAGCCCATTGAGGTTCGGACTGGAGTTGGGACAGGGTGTTTTTGGCTAATTCTCACCAGCGATTGTAAGGGAGGGTATGATACCATAAGCGCTAACTTAAGGCGGCAAGAAGGGCAAAATGGCCGTTAGCCGGAGGCTGAAACCCTTGCGCTCCGTGGCTGACTACGAACAGCCCCCGGTGTAGGGCTTGCATGGGTAGTTTTTTTCATCCCCCAGCGAGCGAGAGGTAAAAAGAAGATTTTTTGATTGGGCGGCGAAGCCGCCCAATCAAAAAATCTATTTCTTCCCCGCGTTGTCGGGAGCGATATCGCGCTCTCGCCTGACCGTAAACGGTCAGGCTAAGCCTCAAAAGGGCGCTTAAGCGCCCTTTTCCCCTCAGCCCCGCCGTTCACGGCGGGGCGAGGAGGGCTGCCCCAAAAACCTACCCATACGAGGGTGCAGGGGTGGGTTTCAAACCCATCCATAGGGCGGGTTCGAAGCCCGCCCCTACGGCCCGACGGTTTCGCGTCGGGCGGGGCGCGACCAGATACCCACCCAACCGCTTAAGTTTGCGCCTATGGGGTATGATACCCGCCCCTACGTCGGGCTCTGGGGCATTTCGGATGCCCCAAGGGGTATCCCTACCGCGCCAAGCGTCGGCCTGCGCCGACGCTTTTTCCCGGTCGGCGAAGGCTGACCGTCGGCTGGAGGTCCCCAGAGGCGACTTCTGTCGCTGTTTTGGGTAGGCGAGAGGGCGCAGTGCCGCCCCCGCTGAACGTTTTGGGCTGATTTTTTGCGTTGAGCGGCGAAGCCGCCCCCACAACCTCCACCCTCTCGTCCCTTCCTTGCACAGGGTGCATTGCCACGCAAGGCCGGACTGACTTCAGTATCTGCTGTTTTAGTATCTTTTAAATATAACCGGTAGGTATATGTGCCGGGTCTCACCCAATACGGCGAACAGGGAGAAGGAGGCCACTCTTGCAGTCACCCGATTGCGCTCCTTATCCACCCAACTCTCCTTTTGTACCCACTGACCGTTGCCCCAGCGATACAGCCCCAGCGTGCTCTCCACCACTGGCCCTCTTTGCATATCTGTGTACTCAATGGTAATCGTAAAGGTCTGACCTAGAGCCGGCTGGGCCGGTTCACCGGTATCGGCGTAGATCGCCTCCACGCGGAAGAATTTATCTATATCGGCCAGGACGCCCGTTGACGGTATACCACTCCTGGGCAGGGCCGTATGGGTGATGATAACGGTGTCTGTAAAGACCCCTGAGGGGAAGTTGTAGTAGATCCGATCAGCGTAAGCGTTCAATGTATCTCCCGCTGGAGAGATGATACCAGAAACGGGAGTGTAACGGTATTGAAAGATGACCAGACCGTCGTTCCCTGTGGCTACATAGATAGTGTTTCCAGAGACAACGACGTCCCGAGCGTCGTGCAAATTATGGGCTCCCACCTCCACAGGATTCGCTGGATTGGAGATATCTATCATCCGCAGTCCAGCAGGACCATCGGCGAGGTATACATACTGACCAGACGCAAAGACCCCCCAGGCATACCCATAGGTTCTGTAGTTGCTGACCACAGAGGGGGAGACCGGATTAGAGACGTTGACCACCCATAAACCGTCATCGCCGCCAGCAACGTAGGCATACAGACCGGTAACGAAAACGTCGTATGCGGTCACCGATACCGTCGCTTGCGGGTCGGGTTGTGCCGGATCAGAGACATCCACGATATGCAACCCGCCCTGGGAGTCTGCCACATACGCGTAGTCCCCGGAGACGAAAACCCGCACGGCACTCCCTGGGGTACCATACTCTCCTGCAAGCACGGGTTGGGTAGGGGTAAGCACGTCTATTATCTGTAGCCCTTTGCCACCATCTGCTACATAGGCGTACCGTCCGGACACAAACACGTCCAGCGCCGCTCCGGAAGTGCTATAATAGCCGACCTCGGTGGGAGTGGACGGGTCCGAGATATCTATCACTCGCAAACCGCCAACGAAATAACCGTCCGCCAGATATGCATGCGTTCCAGAGATTGCCAGCCCCCAGGTCGCTCCTGGAGTATCCCAGGAGCCCAGTGGAGTTGGGTTCAGCGGATCCGAAACATCGGCGATGAGCAAGCCCCGAGCATCACTGGCAAGATAAAGATACGGGTCGGCTACAGCAATCCCAAATCCTTTCCACCGACGGTCCGTCACCGTGCCTTCAATAAGGATGCCCACCGGATCGGAAACGTTGATTATTTCTACCCCGCGATCCCCGACGGCAATGTAGAGATGCTGGCCCGAAACAAAGAGAGACTCCCCAGGTTGCGGAACGACGAGCGAGGCTACCCATTTGGGGTGGGTTGGGTTGGAAACGTCCAGGATTTGCAGAGGGGACGAAGCAATATAGGCATAATGGCCGGAGATGAAAATGTCCCCACCGCCGCGAAGGAGTTGGTATGTTCCCACTATTTCGGGATCGTTGGGTTCGGAGATGTCTATAACTACCGTTGTTGCCCCTCTCTGCACATAGATGTAATCTCCCGCGATGAAGAGATGGGAGGTCCAGCCTGGAGGCAAATCGCAAAAACTCACCTGAGAAGGATTTCCGGGGTTCGAAACATCCACTACTCGCAGAATCCCACCATCCACCAGATACGCGTGCGAGCCGGACACAGCGATATCGTAGAGCGAATTGGTAGAGAAGGTTCCCCTGACTTGCGGACTGGACGGAGTGGAAACCTCTACAATATACATATTATTAAAATCACCTACATAGACGTACGTTCCGGAAACTGCGATACTGCTGAGAAACCCACCTGGGGAAACGGACCCCACCACTACGGGATGGGTGGGGGTGGAGATGTCCACAATGCTCAAATCCCGTCCGCCCACTACGTACGCGTAGGTGACGGAGACAAACACATCGGTGGCATTAAGGTCCGCCGTCCCAACCGGTGAGGGTTGGTCCGGGTCGGTGACGTCCAGTATATGAAGTCCCTTATGCTCGTCAGCCACATACGCATAATTCCCAGAGACGAAAATGCCCCTGGCGAATCCGGGAGTGTCGTAGAATCCCACCCACTCCGGGCCCACGGGATCAGAAATATCCAGAATGTGCAGACCAGCATCTCTCCCGGCGAGGTAGGCGCGGTTTCCCTCTGCCACTATCTTCAGGGTGGTATCGTAGTTCGTATTATATACGTTCTCGCCCACGGGCCGGGCCGGGTCCGAAACGTTCACCACGATCAGCCCGACATCCCCGTTGGCAACATAGGCGTACGGTCCGGCTGCGATGACGTCAGAATGGAATCCTGAAGGGTCGCTGTAAGTGGCGATCAGGGAGGGGCGGGATGGTTGGGAAATATTCACAATCTGTAGACCGGCATATCCATCCGCCACATACGCGCGAGAGTCGAGAGCGAAGATGCCAACCGCATTGCCAGGTGTATCGTACACACCGATCCTAGCAGGATGAGCAGGGTTGGTAATATCCACCACTTGCAACCCTTCCGTACCGTCAGCAATATAGGCGTAATTCCCGGAAATGAAAACTCGCCAGGCATAGCCGGGCGTATCGTACGATCCTCGTGGGGTCGGATAAGTCGGATCAGAGATATCCACTACCCAGAACCCCCCGGTCCCGGCTGTCACATATGCATATCGCCCGGAGACCAGGACATCCGTGGGGTTGGCAATGTTCCAGCGGCTTACTATGAAGGGATCTTCGGGATCGGATATGTTTACCACCAGCAGGCCAACATCGCCAGCGGCAATATAAGCGTACGGAGGGACGACGTAAATATCGTTGATCCAACCGGGGAGCATCTTGTTACATACTACTTGTGGGGATGAAGGAGTAGAGATATCCAGGATCATTAGCCGATTCCCTTCACCCAGATAGAGAGAGTCGTTCACGACCGCAACCGCGGTCGTGCCTTCCCCTAGAGATGCCAGGGCCTCTATATTCCTGGGCGGCGAAGGAGTTCCGTGAGAATAGGGGTTGAATAGGCCGTGGTTACCATAAATGTCCATTTGATACCATTGGGCTATGCCCTCGCGCGGATACCACGAAAGCCATAACAACACTCCCATGCTTATCAAAACGATGGTCACTCCTACAAACAGATGCAGTATCTCTCGCAAGTTGAGTTTTGTCCACATAGTTTTTGGCCTTCCTTCCCTTAGCATAAATTGTCAACCGAATACGGTAACTTGCCCCGTATGGGAGGGCTTGCGCAGCAAATCCCTTTCGGGGAGCAGCGTGCCCGCGAAGTCTAAGGAGAAAGTGGGGTTGTGGGGGCGGCAAAGCCGCCCCCACAACCCCACACCCCACCCCTTTCCCCCACAGGGCGAATTACTGCGCAAGCCCATAGGAGCGGAGAAGAGATTGGCTGCATGAGCCCGTTCCGTCAGCGATAGCGATGTCGCCACCGTGATTGTAGCCCGACTGCTGCGCCGCATATCAGCGCACTGACCAGAAAACACAGAACCTGCACAGACAAGTTGCGGGCGAAAAAGTTATCCGCCGCAGTAATGTAACGGATATCGGGAGGAGTGCACAGGAGATAATGGGCCAGTGGCAGCAAAAGGTAACTGAGGACAACCCCCGAAATCAGCGGGTGATGCCATTTCCAGTGGGTACGCTGCCGATGCGCATAAAGAAGCGCGATGAGCATTGTCCACAACGCTCCGGCTGTAGTGCTTCCCAGGGCCAGTTTCCAGACCTCCGCGAAACTCATTCTCCCTGCTGAAACCAGTTCCACAGCGCGAAGCAAGAGCAATGCGGGCACCAATCCAGCCCCTGCAAGCCCCAGCCAGATCAGTTCCTGAGGCCGCTCGGCGGCCAGCCTTCCCGCGGGAAGGGCCAAGGCAAGAGATCCCACAGCGATCAAGATGCACTGGACAGCCAGCAATAACGGCAGTACGGGCCAATTGCGGGTGGTCATAATCCATAGGAGAGCGGTAATGATGGCTGGGAGAGAACAAAGCCAGACTCGCCACCAGTCCGGCGGAACATACCGACGGTAGCGAATACCGGCAAGACGGCCGATGAACCAGTTTACCCCTGTATAAAACAAGAAAACAAATCCCGCAGCCACCAATCCCGACATCCGATAACGACCGATGGTTAACTCATCAAAGGGACCTGCCCCCAGATGCTCGTACAGGAAAACTTTGTAACGGTCTGCTACTGCAAACCAGTAATAAAACAAGCCGATTTCCAGCAATGAAACCGGCAGGGCGTAAATGAGAGAAAGCCACCAGAGGGGATGCTGCGCCTCCAGGTTTTTGCAAACTGGGTGTAGCATAATTTTACTCCAGCGCCAGCACCTCCACCCGCCGCAGGTGGCCGGCGCGGTCCATCTCCACCGCCACCAGGAGGAGTTCCGCGTCGGCCTCCAGGAGGTTGTGCTCGGCGAGGTACTGCTCCGCGACGATCCGCATGCGCGCCTGTTTCTCCCCCGTGACCGACTCTTCCGGCGTGCCGAACCCTTCGCCCCGGCGGGTGCGCACTTCCACAAAGGTCCACACCGAGCCGCGCCGGGCGACGATATCCACCTCCCCCGCCGGGCAGCGCCAGTTACGCGACACAATCTCATAGCCCCGGCGCCAGAGTTCCTGCGCTGCCAGTTCCTCTCCCCGACGGCCCAGCCCTACCCGTGAGCGCCCCATCCGGCCTCCCATCCGATGCGGTCTCACCCACCCCGACGGCTGGCGACCAGCCGCTCGTAGTGGGCCACCAGTGTGGCTGCCGCATGCCGCGCGTCGTACCGCTCGGCGGTCCGGCGAGCGCCTTCGGCCAGACGCTCCCGCAACGCCCGATCCTCCGTCAGTCTGGCCCAGGCCCGGGCGAACGCCGCGATGTCGTCGGCCGGGGCCAGCAGGCCGTTCTCTCCGGACCGGATGATCGCCCGAATCCAGGAAACGTCCAGCCCCAGCACCGGGAGTCCCGCGCCCAGCGCCTCCAAAATCGCCGTGGAGAGTATCTCTATCTTTGACGCCGTGACGCAGAAATCGGCCAGCGCCACGTATGCTGGAACCTCTTCCGGCGGGACCTGCCTCGTGAAGTATACCCGGCCGTTCAGATTCGCCGCCCGCGCCCGGGATTCCAACCGTGCCCTTTCGGGCCCATCCCCGACCACCAGCAGGCAGGCGTCCCGAAGTTCTGGAGACGTCAGCGCGTCCAGGAGATACTGGACATTTTTCTCTGCCACCACGCGCCCCACGAAGACCGCCAGGGGCGCGGATGAGGGGATACCCAGTTCTGCACGAGTCACGTTTTTGGTACAGGTCTGGTTCCGGTCTACACCATTCGGAATCACCTCCACCGGAACGGAGACCCCCATATCGTGCAGGAAGTCCGCTACCTCCGGCGTCGGGGCGGTCACCAAGTCGCAGCGGGGGAGGAACCAGCGCAGGTACGAACCGATGAGGGCGCGAGAGACGCGCAGAGGGACCCATAGTCGGCTGGTCACCAGCATATCATAGCGGCTGTGCAGGGTGACCGCAACAGGAATGCCGTACCGCCGTCCGTACCGCAGCGCCAGCAGACCGCTGAGCATCGGCTGGTGAGCATGCAGGATGTCCATCGTCTCCAGAAGCGCCAGCGCCCGCTGGGAATAGGCGGGTGTAATCCGGTAGCCGGGGTCGGGATGGGGAAGGCCGAAGGAACGGATCACTCCTGGTTCGTCCTGCGGGCACGGCGGCCCCCCGGTGAAGACAAAGACCTCGTGCCCCATACTTTCCAGAATGCGCTTGTACAGGGAGACAAAGCGGATGATGCCGTTGATGCCCGGCCAGTAGGCATCGGTGAGCAGACCAATACGCATCAGGGTGTTCCTATCTCCCGCTGGGAGCGGGCGGGTAAAAGTTCGTAAATGGTAACCGCTGACTGATAGTTGAGCGTGGGCAGATATCCCTGCAGCCACCGATCCCGACCGATCTCAAAGAGGGCCATCTGATAGGGGGTGAAAAGAGGGGTGGTGGTCAGTTCCAGAATGGTCCCCAGGTCAAACCAGCCGTCCTCGGTCGTTCCGGGACGGTCGGGCAGGGTCAGGCAACGGACTCCTTTCGCCATCAGATACCGGTCCATCTCGCCACGGTAGAACCAGTCGGCGACTTCCATATCCACCAGCCCATAGAGGTCCAGGATGGGGCGTTCGCCGTAGTAACGGACGGCGCCGATGTCAAAGGCCGCACACAGGTGATCCGGGGGAACGGCACCCCGTACAAAGCGGGCGGCGGCGATGCGCACGTTCTGCATATGCTCCAGATTGGCATCGTAGACACCGTTCCAGTAGATGCCGCAGGCCATCAGAAGAACCAGCAGTCCTATCGCCCAGCCGCGCGAAAGGAGCGGGCGGTGGGCGAAAAACCGCAGCCCGCCCACCAGCCCCAGCCAGAGGGCGATGTGGTTGACCGCGCCGTAGCGGCTGGCCGTTCCGGGGACGGGCAGAAAAGCGATGTAGGCAAGGTTGTGCAGAATCAGCCAGAGGAGAAAGGCCAGCCAGGGACGCCGGTTCGGGTCCTGGAGCCACTCCGGCCAGCGACGGAATTCTCCCAGGCGGCGGACGGTCTTCCAGAGCAGCGGGATCACCATCCCGATCAGTCCCAATATCGCCCAGATGGAGAGAGTGTAATGGGGATTACCGACGACCGCTCCGACCGCCAGGCGGGGGGGCGGGAGCGCCATCCCACCGAGGACAAACTCCACCAGGTAGATGGCCCACAGGCCGGTGTAGGTCAGAGGGGTCAGGCGGGAGAGGGCCGCCAGGAAGGGGTTCTGCGCCGCCACCAGACGGACCCCCATCGCCGTGGTGAAATGCTTGCTGAGGCCACTGGTGGGGAGAAAGTGACCAGTGCGCTGGTAGAGGTAGAGGAACCAGGGGGCTGCGACCAGCGCGCAGAGGGCGCCTGCGACGACAAGGCGGCGGGGGATGCCCCTCCGCCGCCACACTTCCACGATGCCGACCGCCAGCGCCAGGGCCAGCCCCTCCGGGCGCGCCAGCGTCAGCAGGCCCAGCAGGATGCCCAGCCAGGCCCAGCGCTCGGCGCGGTAGGCCAGCAGTGCCCCCAGCCCCAGCGCCAGGAACAGGGTCGTCTCCATCCCGCTGAGGGCGAACCAGACCATCGGCCCGGAGAGCACCGCCGCCAGCGCGCCGCCCAGGGCGGCGATCGCGCCCCAGATGGGGCGAAGCAGCAGGTAGAGGGCCACCCCCACGATGCTCAGCGCCCCGATCCCCAGCCCTTTTGCCAGCAGGTGGAGCGGGATTCCCACCCGATATCCGCCCGTCAGCAATAACACCCAGAGCGGGCTGGACGTGCCCACTCCTTTCTCGGTGGGGTAATTGAACATCAGTTTCCCGTGCTCGGCCAGGTTCCGCGCGTAGACGAAATGGATGTAGGCGTCATCCATCGGGAACTCCCAGGTGGCGGGCCACAGGAAAGCCACCGCCACTGCCAGCACTGCCGCCCCGATGAGCAGGAACGGGAGCATCTCCAGAATATTCGTTTTATCGTCCAACGAGCCCTCCTTCCGCAACATCCGGGGGACGCTGTGGGGTCAGCGGTTGCGCAAAATCAGAGGCAGGAAGACTTCGTAAAAACTCCTCCTGACTGCGTACTTTAAGGCACCCGTTTGCAAGTCAGCGTAACTGATATGGGGGCGATCAGCGGAATCCAGCACCAACGAAATCGGCCAGCCGACGAGCCAAAAGCCCACATTTTCTACCTCTTCAGTAATCCATCCACTCTCGCTCCGATAGGCGTACACCAGGCGTTGATCTGCATAAAAAATGATGTGTGGGCGGTCCTTGGAGTCCAGTGCCAGCGAAGTAGATCTCATTGATGATGAGATATTATCTACGGTTTCGGTAATCCAAACTCCTGCATCCCGATAAGCGTATATCAGGCTTCCCCCATACCCACAGTAAGCGATATGTGGGCGATCTTTGGAATCCAGCGCCAACGAAGCATCGCACCATTGAGTGCGATTATCCACTACCTCAGAAATCCAGGTCGTACCATCAAGGTATGCGTATTCAAGAGTTATCGTATACCCATACCGATGATGAATGATATGCGGGCGGCCGTTCTTATCCAGGGCCAGCGAATTAGAGAGTCCTGTGTTGCTCGCATCCACAACTTCGGTAATCCAGGTGCTTCCATTGAGGTACCCGTAACACAGGCCCCTAGATGTGAGGTCGGCCAAAGGCATCCAGCGTTAGCGAACCCCACGTGCCGACCGTTGTAACTTGTACATCAAAAGAATAAGTCACCCAAACTGTCCCGCTCAAATAGGCATACCGCAAATCAGAAACAGGCCAGCCAGTGCAGTATAAAATGTGTCGAACTGTGGGTGCCAGTGCTAATGAT
>Ga0209721_1000319_pt1 | contig 45904 bp, 39 predicted proteins | sample TshhotsprinmetaG_FD_184139 | JGI IMG/M metagenome (GOLD analysis project Ga0209721, IMG submission 184139) | Hot spring microbial communities from South Africa to study Microbial Dark Matter (Phase II) - Tshipise hot spring metaG (SPAdes)... | ecosystem: Environmental > Aquatic > Thermal springs...
GGCGCAGGTCGTCCAGGCGACGCAGCCACGCGTCTCGCTCGTCCTCCGGGGCCTCCGCCAGCTTCGCCGCGGCCGCGGTCTCCAGGCGGTCCAGGGCGTCGTCAGGGGTCGCGGCCACCAGGCGCATGATGTCGGCGGTGCTCTGCGCCGCGGTGAACGCCAGCAGCAGGCGCTGGTCCTCGGGCAGTTCGGCGAGTTGTTGTGCCAGGCCGCGCATCTGCTCACGCATCTGGCGGATTTCATCGGCGCGGTCCCGGCGCAAGCTGCGCAGGCTGTCCAGCCGTTCGCGCAGCGCGGCCGCCTCGGCGCCGGCCAGGCGGGCTTCGACGCCGGCCTCCAGCGCGTCCAGCGCGTCGTCCGGCGTGGCGGCGACCAGGGCCAGCATCTGCAGGCTATCGCGCGTGGCGCGGAAGGCGTCAAACAGAGGATCGGCGTCCGGTACAGGGCCGGACGGTCCGGCAGGGGATCTGATGTCCGAAGGCATGGCAGGCTCCCTTCCGCATTGCACAGGCAATGCCGGTCAACCGATGACGGGAAACTGCCCACGATTATAGCCAGAATGCGAAAAATCTGCAACCCATCAGGCCGAAGGCAACACCACCGTGAACACGCTGCCCTGGCCCGGCACGCTTTCGACGTAGATGGCGCCGCCCTGGGCCTTCACCAGCTCTTTGGCAATCGCCAGACCCAGGCCCACGCCACGGCCGCTGCGCGACGCCTCGCCCCGATAGAAACGCTCGAACAGGTGCGGCAATATATCGGGGGCAATGCCCGGTCCTGTGTCGCGCACACTGATGATCGCCTGCTGATCGTCGGTCACGCTGGCGGTCACCTCTACCCAGGCATCCGGCGGGGTATGCACGAGCGCGTTGTCGAGGAGAATCAACAAGACCTGTTTGAGCGCGTCGCGATTGGCCATCACCGAGAGCGCAGGATCGGCGCGGCTCGTGATGTTCCGATTCGGCGCCAGCAGCTTCGCCTGCCGATAGACATCTTCGAGCAACGGCTCAAGCTGAAGCGGCTCACAGCGCAACGACTGGCCGGCATCCGTGCGCGCCAGCACCAGAAGCTGCGTGACCAACCGGATCAGCCGATCCACCTCCTCGGTCGTGTCGGCCAGGATCTCGGCGCGCTCCTGCGGGTCGAGGGGCGGCTCGCGGCGCAGCAGCTCGACATTGCCGCGCACGGTGGTCAGCGGCGTGCGCAGTTCGTGCGAGGCATCGGCCACGAAGCGACGCTGTGATTCGAGCGCCTGCTCGAGCTGGCGATAGGCCGATTCCAGTTCCGTCAACATGCCGTTGAAGGTTGTCGCCAGCTGGCCGATCTCATCCTGCGGCCCGTTATGGTGGACGCGGCGGCCGAAATCATGCTGCGCGCCGATCGTGCGCGCGGTGTGAATGATATCCTGGATCGGCCTCAGCGCCGCGCCGGCCAGCGCCCAGCCGGCGATAAACGCGATCAGCACGGCCAGTCCGCTGCCGGCTATGAGCATCCAGCGCAGCGAGTTCAGCGCCTGCTGGGCCTGGGCGATCGGATAGGCCATTTGCATGATATAACGAGCGCCCGTCCAGGAAACGATGGGCTTGCTGTAAATGAGCAGCGGCTGATCTTCGACCTGGGCCATCTCGAACCACTGGCCGCCCGACTGCACGGCCGCCAGCCCGGACGCGCTGAGCGGCAAAGCGGTGTCGCCCAAATCGGGCGTGCGGCCGGTCACCTCGCCGGTCAGGCTGCGCGTCTGCGTCCAGCGGCCGGGCAACACGATATTCGAGCTGCTCGCGGCCGGCGCGCGCTCGGTCGTTGCGCCCGCTTCGAGGGGGGCCGGCTCAACTGGCCTGGGCGGCCGAAACGGGAAGCTGGCCTGACGCACCAGATCCTCCTTGATGCTGTCGTATGTGGCGCGCGTCTGCGTGATGAAGAGGATCGTGCTGAAGGCGATCACCGTCAGCGCCAGAATCGCGGTATAAAGCAACGTCAGCCGAAATCGGATCGAGAGGCCGCGCTTCATGCATCCTCGCGCAACACGTAGCCTACCCCGCGCACGGTCTGGATCAGGCGTGGCTCGCCGCCCGCCTCGGTTTTCTTGCGCAGGTAGCCGATGTACACCTCAAGCACGTTGTCGTCCCCGCCGAAATCGTAGCCCCATACCTCCTGCAGGATCTGGTCTCGGGTCAACACCTGGCGAGGATGGCGCATCAGGTAATACAACAAATCGTATTCTTTGGAGGTCAGATCGAAGGCGCGCGCGCCGCGGCGCGTCTCGCGCGTGGTCGGGTCGAGCGTGAGGTCGGCATAGGCGAGCGGCTCGCCGCGAGACACGCCCGGCCGGCGCAGCAACGCGTGGATGCGCGCCAACAGCTCGGCCGGCGCGAACGGCTTCACCAGATAGTCGTCGGCGCCACCCTCCAGCCCCGCCACCCGGTTCTCGACCGCATCGCGCGCGGTCAACATGAGCACAAGGGTGCGATCGCCCACCGCACGCAGGTGTTCGACGACGCTCAGACCGTCCATGCCGGGCATCATCCAGTCGAGCACAATGACATCCGGCCGATGCGCCTGGACCTCGCGCAGCGCCTCGTTCCCATTGGCAGCCGTGAAGACGCGAAATCCTTCATACATCAGCGTCCGCTGCAACATCTTCAGCAGCTTCGCATCATCGTCCACGATCAAAACACTTGCCATCGTCCACCCTCGGCTTATTATGACTCTTTTGCCGATTATACATTAACCATCCTGAAATCCCACTGAGTCAAAGCTGTGTGAGCGCTGAGAAAACCACACCCGCCGACTGCCTCATTTTGACAAGCCAACACGATCATGCTAATATGGCAACGTTCTCACATGCCCGGGCGCCGAAACGTTTCTCGATGGCAGGCAAGCAGCGATGGTCACGATCAAAGAGGTCGCTCAGGGGGCAGGCGTTTCGCCGCAGACCGTGTCTCGCGTGATCAGCGGCAAAGGATATGTGGCGCCGGCGACTCGCCTGCGCGTGACCGAAGCGGTGCGTCGCCTGGGCTACACGCCCAATCGCGTGGCCAGCAGTATGGTCACCGGCCGCACGATGTCTCTCGGCATGGTGGTGCCGGACATCTCCTACTCCTTCTTCCCGGAAATGGTCTTGGGCGCGGAAACCGCAGCGCGACAAGCAGGCTACAATCTGATCCTCTGCAACACTGCAGAAGACGACGACCAGGAGCGGCAGGTGATCGCCTTCCTGCGCGAGGCCCGCGTTGACGGCATCATCATGGCCGGCGCGCGCCTGCCCGACGATGAGCTGTTGGCCGCGCTGGCCGGGCATCGCCACTTCGTCTCGATCAATCATCCGGTGCCGTCAGAGCTGGGCGGCAGTGTCCGCTCAGATCACGTGCGCGGCATCGCCCTGGCCGTGGAGCATCTGCGCCAATGCGGCCGGCGCACCATCGCGCACCTCGCCGGACCGGAGCGCGTGTACGCCGCGCGCGAGCGCCTGCACGGTTTCGAGCAGGCAATGACGGCAGCCGGCTTGCGACTCGATCCGGCCCTGATCGTGCCGTTCGCGGCCAATTTCGCCGGCCCGCCGCGCACCCTGCGCGATTGGCTCGACGCGGGCGAGGTCGGCACGGCCGCATGGCACGAGGAACGCGCCACGCTCGGCCGCCGCGGCGCCCTGCGCCTGCTGTGTGAGCATCCGGAGGTAGACGGTCTCATCTGCTACGACGACCTGATAGCGATCGGCGCGTTGCAGGCCTGCGCCGAACTGGGACGTCGTGTGCCCGACGATGTGGCCGTCACCGGCTGCAACGACCTGCCGGTCGCCAGCCAGGTGACCCCCCGGCTGACCACGCAGCGCATCCCGCGCTACCAGATGGGCGTCGCCGCCGCCCGGCTGCTCATCGAGCGCATCAACGGCCGGCCGGCCGAGAACGAGCTGGTTTTCCAGCATGAATTGATCGTGCGCGAAAGCGCACCCGCGCCCGCGCGCGACGAGCGCGCGGCACTTGTCTGATTCCTGGACGCATTGACGGATCGAAGCCCATGAACCAACGCGTGAAAGTCGGCATCATCGGCCTGGGCGTCGGCCGCGGCCATGCGGAGGCCTATCGCACCCTGGCCGACAAATTCGAGCTGGTCGCGGTCTGCGATGTGGACGCGGCCAAAGCCGCCACGGTGGCGGCTACGTTCGGCGTGCCGCGCATCTGTCGCGATCTGGCCGAGCTGTGCACCCTCCCCGATCTGGACGTGGTGGATATCTGCACGCCCTCCTTTCTCCATTTCAGCCAGACGCTGGAAGTGCTGGCTGCCGGCAAGCATGTGATCCTGGAAAAGCCGGTCGCCGGATCGCTGCATGAGGTGGATGAATTGATCGCAGCCGAGGCGCGCTTCGGCCGCCGGGTGCTGCCGATCTTTCAGTATCGTTTCGGCGCGGGCCTGCAAAAGCTGCGTTTCCTGGTGCAGCAGGGCATCGCCGGCACGCCCTACGTCGCCACGAGCGAAACGCACTGGCGGCGCAAGGATGCCTATTACGCCGCCTGGCATGGCCGCTGGGAGCGCGAACTGGGTGGCCCGATCGTCACCCTGGCCGTGCACGCGCACGATGTGCTCTATTCGGTGCTGGGGCCGGCGCGTCGCGTCTACGCGGCCATGGCGACGCGCGTCAATCCGATCGAGACCGAGGATTGCGCGGCGATCGTGCTCGAAATGGCGTCCGGCGCGCTGGTGACCTCCTCGGTCACGACCGGTTCAGCCCGGCAGATCAGCCGGCTGCGTTTCTGTTTCAGCAACCTCACCGCGGAGAGCAACACGGAGCCATACCACCAGACGGCCGATCCGTGGACCTTCACGGGCGATTCGCCGGAGATTGACCGGCAGATCGCGGAGGCGCTGGCGGGCTTCACGCCGCAGCCCGGCCGCTTCGTCGGCCAGTTCCTGGGCTACTACAACGTGCTGACCGGCGCGGTGCAGGAGCCGGCGGTGACCCTGGCCGACGCGCGCGCCTCCATCGAACTGATCACGGCGCTATATCATTCGGCGCAGACCAGCCAGCCGGTGACGCTGCCGATCGGGACCGATCATCCGAAATACCGCGGGTGGCGGCCCGCAGCCGGCGCATAGGCACGGCCCGGGCGCCGGGCCACATGGATTCGCCGAAGGGATGGCCAATGATGTCACTGTTAGAGCGCGCCGGTCGAGTCGCTGCGCGCTGCCGCGCTTTCTATGCTGCGCGTACGCCGGGGCATTTCCTGATCAACGTGCACTTCCCGGTCGAGACGCCGGCCATCCCGCCGCTGAACGCATTCGATCTGGATCACCAACTGACCGAGTGGCTGGATCACAACCTGGCTGCGGTCAGGCCGGTCTGGGCGGCAAAGGCAGGACTGGACGACGATACGCTGCCCTCCATCTGCCCGCGCTTCGGCATCGCCGAGCACAGCGCCTGGCTGGGGAGCGAAGTGCATCTGCAGGAAACAACCTGCCTGCCAGTTCCCATGCTTGCGACGCCGGCCGATCTCGACCGCCTGACGCTGAACGTCGAGACGCGCTGGTATCGCATCATGCGCGATAGCTATGCGTACCTGCACAGCCGCGCCGACGGCTCGTTCTTCATCTCGGTGCGCGGCACCATGACGCCGATGGACATCGCCAATGCGCTGCGAGGCGACGCGCTCTTCAGCGACTTTCTGACCGATCCGGCCTTCGCCCACCGGCTGATGGGGTTTCTCGTCGCGGCCATATGCTGGTACTATGACCAGATCCTGGAGTGGGCCGACGATGTGGCAGCGGGCCGCATCTTCATGTACCATAGCAGCTGGATGGGGCCCCGCACTATCGGCCACATGAGCAACGACGCGGCCATGCTTTGCAGCCCGAAGATCTACGACACGTTCGGCTTTCCCTACGAGCGTCGGATCACCCAATGCTATGCGGCCGTGCTCTATCATGTGCACAATCAAAAGCTGCACTTCGCGCCGCGCGTGGCACAATTGCCCAATCTGAAATTGCTGGAAGTGACCAACGACCCGAAGACGCCGCCTGCGATCGAGGACCTGCCACGGGTCCTCGCCGCGACCGGCGCGGCAAACTTGATGCTCTACGGCACGAGCGACCAGGTGCGAGCGCACATCGGCGAACTCACGTCGCGCAACGTCTTTCTGGATGTGACATGTCGCGATCGGGCCGATGCGGAAGATATCATCGCTTTCGTCCGCGCCCGCTCACGGCCGCTCATCTGAAGGCAGCCGCCCGACCGGCGCATGAACAGCTATTCGAGAAATAACCATGTCAAACATACCGATCATCGGTAACCGGCCCAAAGGCCTCTACCTGCTCAGCAGCCAATCCTATCAGACGATCTACGCCGCGCCGGAACGGCAGCGCATCGCCGAGCTGGTGGACATCATCGAGCCGCCCCAAACCGCCGAGACGATCCGTCAGAACCTGGCGTTGCTCCACGACGCCGACATGATCTTCTCCGGCTGGGGGTGTCCGCAGCTCGACAAAGAATTGCTCGACGCGGCCCCGAACCTGAAGATCATCTTCTACGGTGCCGGAAGCATCCGCGCCTTCACCACCGAGGAGTTCTGGGCGCGCGGCATCACCATTTGCAGCGCATGGGGCGCGAACGCGGTGCCGGTCTCGGAATACACGTTGGCGGCCATCCTCTTCGGGCTGAAGTCGGTCTGGCAACATGCTGCGCTGGTGCGCCGGGAACGCACCTTTCGCCGGTTACCCGTGGCCGGCGCCTACGGCTCGACTGTCGGGTTGGTCTCGTTGGGGATGATCGGCCGGCTGGTTGCGGCCCGGCTGCGCACCTTCGACGTGCACGTGATCGCCTACGACCCTTATGTCTCGGCCGAAGAAGGCGCCGGCCTGGGCGTCGAGATGGTCAGCCTGGGCGAAGTTTTCCACCGGGCCGACGTCGTCTCGATCCATACCCCATGGCTGCCGGAGACGGTCGGGCTGATCACCGGCAACCACATCGCCACCATGAAGCCCTACAGCACGTTCATCAACACCGCGCGCGGTGCGGTGATCCGCGAGGACGAGCTGATCGCCGTGCTGAGCCGGCGCCCCGACCTGTGGGCCGTGCTCGACGTGACCTATCCGGAGCCGCCGGCGCCCGATTCGCCGCTCTACACCCTGCCCAACGTCCTCCTCACGCCGCACATCGCGGGCTCGCTGGGCGATGAGTGCCGCCGTCAGGGCCGCTATATGATCGAGGAATTGGAGCGATATCTGGCCGGGCAGCCGTTGCGCTGGGCCGTGACGAAGGAGCGCGCGGCGATCATGGCCTGAACGTGAAGCATGAAAACTTGAAACTCGCACTGATGCATATCGGGAGGGGCTATGAATTCTCGTGAACGGGTGCTGGCAGCGCTCAATCATCAGGAGCCGGATCGGGTTCCTATCTGCTTCTCCGGCCATCGCTCGTCGGGCATTGCGGCCATTGCCTATGCCCGGCTGCGAGAGTATCTCGGTTTGCCCAAACGGCCGGTCCGCGTGTATGATCCGGTGCAACAGCTCGCCATCGTGGATAACGACGTCCTGGATTTGTTCGGCGTGGACACCATCGAGCTGGGCCGCGGCTTCGCGCTCGAGGACAAATGGTGGGCCGACTGGGAGCTGCCGGGCGGCATTCCCTGTCAGATGCCGGTCTGGGCGCTGCCGGAACGCCAGCCGGGCCGTTGGGTGTTGCGCTCGCCCAGCGGCCGCATCATTGCCCAGATGCCCGACGGCGCGCTTTATTTCGAGCAGTGCTACTGGCCCTGGCTCGATCAGCCGGCCGATTTCGACGACCTGGACACGGCATTCGCAGAGAGCATGTGGACGCAGGTGGCCAGCCCACCAGGGCCCATCGTGGCCGGGCCTGACGGCGACCGGATCCTGGTCGAGGGGGCGCGACGGCTGCGGGCCAGCACCGAGCGCGCGATCATCGGCCTGTTCGGCGGCAACCTGCTGGAGATCGGCCAGTTTCTCTTCCGCAACGACCGCTTCTTCATCCTGCTGGCGAGCGAACCGGAGCGCGCGGCCGAGTTCCTGGACAAATTAACCGAGTATCACCTCCGCAAGCTGGAGAAGTTCCTGGGCCTGGTCGGACCGTACATTGATGTTATCCTGTTCGGCGACGACCTGGGGATGCAGACCGGGCCGCAGATCTCTCCGCGCATGTATCGGCAGCTCTTCAAGCCCCGACACGCCCGCATGTGGCGGCGGGCGAAGGAGCTGGCAAACGTCAAAGTGATGCTGCACTCGTGTGGCGGCCTGCGCGAGCTGCTGCCCGACCTGATTGACGCCGGACTGGACGCCACCAACCCGGTGCAGATCACCTGTCGCGGCATGGAGGCAGACGGCCTCAAACGCGATTTCGGCGACCGGATCACCCTGTGGGGCGGCGGCTGCGACACGCGCACCATCCTGCCGCGCGGCACTCCGGCCGAGGTGAAGGCACACGTGCGGGAGCAGATTCGCATCCTCAGCCCGGGCGGCGGCTTCGTCTTCCAGCAAGTGCACAACATCATGGCCGATGTCCCGCCGGAGAACATCGTCGCCATGTTCTCAGCAGTGCGCGAGGCATAAAAATCGCAATGCGAAAACATTTGACGTGTGACGCGTGACGTTTCCCGGCTCACGTCTAGCTCATCTCATTCTCGACGAGGTTCCAAATGTCATCACCTACCGTTCGTTTCTCCGTCATCGGCATCACACACGATCACATCTACGGCCAGGTGCGGCTGATGCTGCGCGCCGGCGCCGAGTTCGTCAACTGGTATGCCCCAGAATCCGATCCGATCAGTCAGTTCAGCGCGGTCTTCTCGCACGTGCCCATGGCGCGCTGCGAAGAGGAGATCCTGGAAGATCCTAGCATCCATCTGGTGTTGACCTCGGCCGTCCCGGCCGACCGGGCGCCGTTGGGAATTCGCGTCATGCAGCACGGCAAGGACTTCATGAGCGACAAGCCGGGGTTCACCACCCTCGAACAGCTGGCCGAGGCGCGCCGCGTGCAGGCCGAGACCGGGCGCATCTATTCGATCTGTTTCAGCGAGCGGCTGGAAGTGCCGGCTGCCGTGAAGGCCGGCGAGCTGGTGCACGCCGGCGCCATCGGCAAAGTGATCCAGACGGTGGGGCTGGGGCCGCATCGCGCACGGCTGCACACGCGCGCGCCGTACTTCTTCGAGCGCGAGCGCTACGGCGGCATCCTGTGCGACATCGGCTCGCATCAGATGGATCAATTTCTCTTCTACACCGGCTCCACCGAAGCCGAAATCGTCAGCGCGCAGGTGGGCAATTTCAAGTACCCGCAGTACCCGGGGCTTGAGGACTTCGGCGATGTCGTGCTGCGCGGCAACGGCGGCATGGGCTACGTGCGCGTGGACTGGTACACGCCCGACGGCCTGCCGACATGGGGCGACGGCCGCCTCTTCATCCTGGGCACCGAGGGCTACATCGAACTGCGCAAATACGTGGACATCGAGGGCCGGCCCGGCGGCGATCACCTGTTCCTGGTAGACCAGAAAGGCGTGCACTACATTGACTGCAAAGGCGGCGACCTGCCCTATGGCCGGCAGCTCGTCTACGACATCATCAACCGCACCGAGACGGCCCTGCCGCAGTGGCATACCTTCTACGCCTCGGAGCTGGCCATCCGTGCCGAGATGCAGGCCGTGCGCCTGGGAAATTTGCGGTGAAAAAGAGTGGCAAATGAGCGGCCGCTCATTTGCCGCTTCGCCGCTTTGCCGATTTTCTCGCGGAGCATTCCATGACACCATCCTCTGAGCTCAGACACAAATGCAACGCAGCGCTCGACTTCGCCGGCCGGCAGCTGCGCCACCTCATCGAAACCTATCCGGACACCTTCCCCATGTACACGCAGGCCGGGAAGTGGATGCACGGCGGCGAGGCATGGACGAACTGGTGCGAGGGCTTCCTGGGCGGCCAGCTCTGGCTGCTCTACCGGCACACGCGCGATCCATATTGGCGGGCCAAAGCCGAACACTACTCGCGGCTGATCGAGCACCGCAAGACCGATCGCAACGTCCACGACCTGGGCTTCCTCTTCTGGTCCACGTGGAAACGCTGGTACGATCTGACAGGCGATCCCCAGATCAACCGGGTGGTCGTGGAGGCCGGCCAGACCCTCAGCCTGCGCTTCAAAGAGCAAGGACAGTACCTGCGCTCGTTCGTGGCCGAAGAGAGCCTGTTCATTGACATCATGATGAACGTCGGCATCATCTTCTATGCCGCGCAGCAGACCGGCGATGCCGAGATGTGGCGCAAGGCCATGCAGCACAGCCTCACCACCCGGCGCTATCTCGTGCGCGGGGACGGCAGCACAGCTCACGAAGGGCTGTTCAACCTGAAGACCGGAGAATTCATCCGGCAAAGCACCCATCAGGGCTGGCGAGACGATTCATCGTGGGCACGTGGCCTCAGCTGGGCCCTCTACGGCTTCGGCACCGTCTACAGCTTCACGCGAGACGCCCGCTTCCTGCAGACCGCCGAGCTGTGCGCGCAATACTACATCGAGCACACCCCGGCGCACGGCGTGCCGCCCAACGACTGGACCGAACCGAACCCGGCCCTGCCCTACGAGAGCTCGGCCGCGGCCATCGCGGCCAGCGGCCTGCTCAACCTGGCCCGCCTGACCGGCGACCCGGCGCGCAGCCTGCTCTACCGGGACTACGCGCTGCGCATCGTGGACACCCTCACCGGGCCGGAATTCCTGGCCAGCGAGACGCCGGGCTGGGAGGGCATCCTCAAGCACGGCATGTACCACCAGCGCAAAGGACTGGGCGTGGACGAAAGCGTGATGTGGGGCGATTATTTCTTCCTCGAGGCGGTGTGTAAAGTGCTGGGCGAGGAGTGAAGGCCAACCCCAAGGAGCGGTCAATATGAACGATGCACGCGTCGCGCTTGTCACCGGTGCCGGCCGCGGGATCGGCCGGGGCATTGCCCTGGCATTAGCCGGCCGCGGCTGGGCCGTCGCCATCAACTATCGCGGCAATGCCGCGGCCGCAGAGGAAACCGGCCGGGCGGTCGCTGCGGCGGGCGGTCGACCGCTCCTGGTCCAGGCCGACATCAGCCAGGCGGCCGACCGCGAGCGCCTGCTCGCCGAGACGCTCGCCGCGTTCGGCCACCTCGACCTGCTGGTGAACAACGCCGGCATGGGGCCGCGGCAGCGCGTGGACATCCTGGAGACCACCGAGGCCAGCTACGACGAGGTGATGGCGGTCAACCTGAAGGGGCCGTTCTTCCTGGCGCAGGCGGTGGCCAGGATCATGATCGCTCAGGCGCGGGCCGGCGCCGCCTATCCGCCGAAGATCATCAACATCGGCTCGCTCAGCGCCTACACCAGCAGCACCAGCCGCGCCGAATACTGCCTTTCGAAGGCCGGCATGGCCATGATGACCGCCCTCTTCGCCGACCGCCTGGCAAGCGAGGGCATCAACGTCTACGAGATCCGGCCGGGCATCATCGAGACCGACATGACCAGCGTCGTCAAAGGCAAATACGACGCGCTCATCGCCGATGGCCTGACGCCGATCCGGCGCTGGGGCCAGCCCGCCGACGTGGCCGCGGCCGTGGTCGCCATCGCCGAAGGCTATCTGCCTTTCTCGACCGGCGAAGTGATCAACGTGGATGGTGGCTTCCACCTGCGGAGACTGTAACCAGATTCGACGCCCAAACGCACCTGCCAGCTTGCCGATTTGCCCATTTCTCGAGGTCCAAATGCCCCAAACCCGACGCCTCGCCGACATCCATGCTGCGCTCGCCATCGTCAAGACGGCCAACGTGGATCGCGAAGAATACCTCGATCACATGACCTTTCGCGCCAACATCCGGCCGCTCTTCACCGAGCCGTTCGGCCCCATCGTCGGCCTGAAGGAGGAGTGGGCCGCGCAGGGCGCGACCCCGGAAGAAATCAACATGTCCGCCTTTCGCTATCGCCACCCGGCGGAGGGACACATCCCGATCAACACCGGCTGGCTGGGCGCAGAGGAAGAGGAAATCCTGGAGGAAACAGACGAAGCGATCATCGCGCGCGACCATTACGGCCGTCGCGTCAAGCTGCCCAAAGGCTTTGCGACGCTCCCTCTGCCGCTCGACTACCCCGTACACACGATGGAGGACTGGCTGAAGATCAAGCATCACTACGAATTCTCGGAAGAGCGTTTCGCGCCGGGCTGGGAGCAGATCGCACGGGAACATCTGGCCGCAGGTCGCGTGGTGTCGGTTTCGATCCCCGGCGGCTTCGACGAAGCGCGCGAGCTGATGGGCGACGCCGAAGTCTGCATGGCCTACTACACCCAGCCGGAGCTGATCCACGACATCCTGAACACCATCGGCGACACGGCCTATCGAGTGCTCGACCGCGTGTCGGCGGCCGTCACTGTGGATCAGCTGAAGGTGCACGAAGACATGGCCGGCCGGGCCGGGCCGCTCATCGGGCCCCGACAGATGCGACAGTTCATCGTGCCGTACTACCGCCGCATTTGGGACCTGCTGCAAAGCCGTGGGGCGCGGCTCTTCTGGATTGACTCCGACGGCGACATCACGCCGATCCTGCCGCAGCTGCTCGAAGCCGGCATCAATGTCATCTTCCCGGTGGAACCGGTGGGCGGGATGGACATCGTCAAATTGCGCCAGCAATACGGCACCAGGCTGGCCTTCATCGGCGGGCTGGACAAGCATGTCCTTCGCCGCAGCCAGGACGAGATCGTCGCCGAACTGGAGTACAAAATCCCGCCGATGGTGCAGTCTGGCGGCTGCATGCTGGGGCTGGATCACCGCATCCCGAACGGCACGACGATCGCCGCATACCGGTTCTATCACGCCAAAGCGTGGGAGATACTGGAGCGAGAAGAGAGCAAGCTCCGCCGGTGAGATAACTCGATCTCGGAGGAACCTGTGAAATTCGTACCGATGGCAGAGCTGCTGAGGGACGCCAGCCTGCGAGGTTATGCCGTCCCGGCGTTCTGCATCTGGAGCATGGAGGAACTGGCCGTCGTCTTGCGCGTGGCTGCCGAGTTGCGCGCGCCCTTCATCGTCATGGCAAGCCGTTTCGAGTTCATGCTGATGTCGCCGGCCATGTATGCGGACTGCGCGCAGTCGCTGATGCGCCACTTCACGGTGCCGGCCGCGCTGCATTTGGATCACGGTGAGTCGTTGGAGCAGGTCAAAGCCTGCCTGGATGCCGGCTTCACATCGGTCATGCTCGATTATTCGGCGCGGCCGTTCGAGGAAAACGTGGCCGGCCTGCGCCAGGTGTGCGCGTGGGCACACCCCCTGGGCGTCACCGTCGAGGGCGAGCTGGGCCATGTGGGCAAAGCCGATACCGTGACGGCAGAAAGCGAAGGCGATTCCACCCTGACCCTGCCCGAAGAGGCTGCCCGTTACGTCGCGGCAACCGGCGTCGACGCGCTGGCCGTCTCCATCGGCAATGCTCACGGGCAATACACGAGATTACCGCAGTTCGACTTCGACCGTCTGGCGGCAATTCGAGCCGCCGTGAACGTGCCGCTGGTGCTGCACGGCGGCTCGGGCACACCCGATGCCGATCTCAAGCGGGCCATTGCCCTGGGCATGGCCAAAATCAACGTCGCCACCGACCTGACCGTGGCGATGCGTCGAGGCCTGCAGTCCGAGCTGGCACTGGCCCAACCGCGCTGGCTGCCGCATTCGCTGAACCTGGCGGTGGCGGGCGTGATTCCCGTCGTGGAACGATGGTTTCAATTGACCGGCGCTGTCGGTCGCGCTTGAACGCCGAACCATGCAGCAGCGGATGAAGTTTGCTTCCGTTGCCCACGCATCAATCGGCGTACAACACGTTGAGGATTGAGCCCATGGCCTATCGTCGTGTCGCAATGCTGAAAACACCGGCGCTTTTTCGGGAGTATGTCGCCGGGCTGGGGATCGAGTTACCTTTCGACGAAAACATCGAGAGCGGGCCGGCCGCGCCGCTGGCGCAGCCCTACACGCTGCCCAACGGCTTCACCATCGGCAATCGCTGGTGCATCCTGCCGATGGAAGGTTGGGACGGCACGCTCGACGGCCGCCCCTCGGAGCTGACCATCCGGCGCTGGCAGCGCTTCGGTCTGAGCGGCGCCAGGCTGATCTTCGGCGGCGAGGCGACTGCCGTGCGCCACGACGGCCGCGCCAACCCGAATCAGCTGCTCATCAACGAGGAGACGCTGCCCGACCTCGCCCGCCTGCGCGAGGCGCTGGTCGCCGCGCACGTGAACAACTTCGGCCCGCGCAGCGCCGACAGCCTCTACATCGGCCTGCAGCTCACCCATTCCGGCCGCTTCAGCCGGCCCAACGGCAAGAAGCTGGAGCCGTGGATCCTCTATCACCATCCGGTGCTGGATCGCAAGTTCGGCATCCCGCCGGACTACCCGGTGATGAGCGACGATCAGATCGAGCGGCTGATCGAGGACTTCGCAGCGGCCGCGCGCCGTGCCCAGCGCGCCGGCTTTCACTTCGTAGATGTGAAGCATTGCCACGGCTACCTGGGCCATGAGTTCCTCAGCGCCGTGGATCGGCCCGGCAAATACGGCGGCAGTTTCGAGAACCGCACCCGCTTCCTGCGCGAGGCGGTGGCGGCCATCCGGGCCGCTGCGCCGGGCCTGGAGATCGCCGTGCGCCTCAGCGCGTTCGACTTCGTGCCGTTTCGCCCCGGGCCGGACGGCGTCGGCACGCCGGAGTCGTGGGGCGAGGGGCCATATCGCTGGGCGTTCGGCGGCGACGGCACCGGCGTCGGCCTTGATCTGACCGAACCGAAGATGTTCCTGGACCTGCTGGTGCAGCTCGGCATCTCGCTCGTCTGCATCACCGCAGGCAGCCCCTACTACGTGCCGCACATCCAGCGGCCGGCGCTCTTCCCGCCGTCCGACGGCTACCGGCCGCCCGAAGACCCGCTGGTCGGCGTCGCCCGGCAGATTGCAGTCACTGCCGAACTGAAACGCCATCGGCCTGAGCTGGCGGTCGTGGGCTCGGGCTATACCTACTTGCAGGAATGGCTGCCGCACGTGGCCCAACATACCGTGCGCGCCGGCCAGACAGATTTCGTCGGCCTGGGGCGCATGGTGCTCGCCTATCCGGAGCTCCCGGCCGACTCGCTGGCGGGCCGGCCGCTCCAGCGCAAACGCATCTGCCGCACCTTCAGCGATTGCACCACCGCGCCGCGCAACTATTTGGTGTCGGGTTGCTATCCGCTGGATGAATTCTACAAGGCGCGGCCCGAGGCCGAGGTGCTGGAGAAGCTCAAGAAGCCCGAAGTGACAAGGTGACAGGACGAAGATGGAGGCGACATGAAGAACTACCAACATCTGGGCATTTACAGCGATTGGGTAGAGGCGGCGCGGCGACAGGTGACGCTCTATCCCGTGGCTGCGCCCGGCCGCGAAACCCGTAGCCGACTGCGCGAGGTGCTCGGCTTCACCACCGGCCCGGAGACACCGTTGAACGTCCGCATCGAGGCGAGCTGGGAAAAGGATGGCCTGGCCGGCGAGGAAATCTCGTGGTGGGTCGGCTATGGGCCGCGCACGCACGCCTGGCTGCTGAAGCCGATCGGTGCGACCGGCCCCTTGCCCGGCATCCTCGCCCTGCACGATCACGGCGGGTTCAAGTACTTCGGCAAAGAGAAGATCGCCGAAGGCCCCGAGGCGGCGCCGGCTTTCATCCGCGACTTCTGGACGACCTACTATGGCGGCCGCGCCTGGGCCAACGCGCTGGCCAGAGAAGGCTTCGCCGTGTTGATCCCCGATACATTTCTGTGGGGCAGCCGGCGCTTCCCGCTGGAGAGCATGTCGGAGCGCGTGCTGGAGCTCACCGCGGCGTCGCAGCGCGCCTGGTGGCCGAACGACAATCTGCCCTTCGAGGTTGCCCAGTACAATGCAGCGGCCGCTCACCATGAGCACATCGTGGAAAAATACTGCAATCTGCTGGGGACGACGCTGGCCGGAGTCGTCAGCCACGAGGATCGCATCGCGTTGAACTACCTGCTGTCACGGCCCGAAGTAGACAGCCGGCGCGTCGGCTGCTGCGGCCTGTCGGGCGGCGGCAATCGCTCGACGCTGTTGCTGGCAACGCACGACGGGATCGCCGCGGCGGTCATCGTCGGCCTGATGAGCACCTATGACGAGCTGCTCGACCACAACGTCGTCACCCACACCTGGATGCTCTTCCCGAACGGCTGGTCGCGGCGAGGCGACTGGCCCGACATCGCGGCCGCGCGCGCGCCGATGCCGCTGCTGGTACAATACGACACCGACGACAATCTGTTCACCCTGGCAGGGATGCGCGCCGCGCACGAACGGATCACCGCGCACTACACCGCTGTCGGTTGGCCCGCCGCCTACACCGGCCAGTTCTATCCTGGCCCGCACAAATTCGATTTGGAGATGCAGGCTGCAGCGTTTGCGTGGTTGAAGACACACCTGGGCGAGGAACAGGGTCCGAATTAATCGCCGCCACGCGTGCGGGGCGTCCTTGCGGGCGCCCCACACGCGATCCACGTGCCCGGCTCCGCAAGGATGCCCCGCACGCAATCCACGTGCCCGGCATCCACAAGGACGCCCCGCACGCGATTCACGTGCCCGGCCTCGCCGAGAATACCCAACGCACGCACCATCCACCAACCCAACTCCCTTGTCTACCTGTCTACCTGTCTACCTGTCTACCCACCATGAACCACGACCTGATCATCGGCATTGACTCCAGCACCACCGCCACCAAGGCCATCGCCTGGAGCCTGGACGGCAGGGCCGTGGCGAGCGGCCGCTGCGACCATGTTGTGGCGCAGCCGCGGCCCGGCTGGCACGAACAGGCTGCCGACGACTGGTGGCTGGCCCTGACGGTCGCGCTGCGCGCGGTGACCGCACAAGTGGACCCCCGTCGCATAGCCGGCCTCGCCATTGCCCATCAGCGCGAAACCTTCGTGCCGGTAGATACCGCAGGCCGGCCCCTGATTGCGGCCATCCTGTGGATGGATGATCGGGCCGCCAGTCTCTTGCCGGAGATCGAGACGGCCATCGGCGGCGAACGCTTTCACCGGATCACGGGCAAACGCCTTTCCCGCAACCTGACCATCGCCAAGATCTGCTGGCTGCGCCGCCACGAACCGCGCTGCTTCGCTGCCACACGCTGGTACCTGGACACGCACGCCTACCTCGTGCACGCCCTGACCGGCCAGGTTGCCACCAGCTGGGGCAGCGCCGACCCGACCGGCCTGTACGACATGCAGGCACACGCTTGGCATCCCGATCTGCTGCGAGAGGCCGGCATCGCGGCCAACCGGCTGCCTGCACTCTATCCGCCCGCCGCACATATCGGCCGGCTGACGCGCGAAGCGGCCGCGGCCTGCGGGCTGCCAACCGGCCTGCCGGTCTACAGTGGCCTGGGCGATGGTCAGGCGGCCGGCCTGGGCGCGGGCGTCACGGGCTACGGCCCGGCCTACCTCAGCCTCGGCACCTCGGTCATCCTGGGCGCGCACGCCGATGCCTACCTGGTGGATCGGGCCTTCCGCACGACCACGGCGGGCATTCCCGGTGCCTGTCTGCTGGAAACCGCGCTGATGGGCGGCGCCTACACGGTCAACTGGTTCCTGGAGAAGTTCGGCCAGACCGGCGGCAAGCCCGCCGACCCGGCAACCTGGGAAGCCGCGGCCGCCGAACTGCCGGCCGGCGCGCATGGCCTGCTCCTCGTCCCCTACTGGAACAGCGTGCTCAGCCCGTACTGGGACGCGTTGGCAAGTGGCATCGTAGTCGGCTGGCGAGGCAGCCACGGCCCAGCTCACCTGTACCGGGCCATCCTGGAAGGGATCGCTTTCGAACAGCGACTGTGCATCGAGGGAATCGAGGCGGTGACGGGCCGACCGATCGAACGGCTGACAGTGATGGGCGGCGGCAGTCGCAGCGCGCTCTGGCGTCAGATCCTCGCCGATGTGACGGGCAAGCCGGTGCAGCGCAGCCGGACGAGCGAGGCCGCGGCGCTCGGCGCGGGCATCCTGGCCGCAGCCGGCGCGGGCCTGTTCACCGGGGTGGCCGAGGCTGCCGCCGCAATGGCCGGCCCGGAGCCGGGGATCGAGACGCCCGATCCCGACCGGCATCACATCTACAGTCAGCTCTACGACGAGGTGTATCGCCACCTGTTCCCGGCGCTGCAGCCTGCCCTGGATCGGCTGGCCAAAATGGGGTAAGTAGACAGGTAGACAGGGGAAGAAGTAGACAGGTAGACAAGTAGACAAGGGAAGGAGTAGGCAAACAGGCAAAGAAAGACAACATCCCTCATATCCCCCCTTTTCCTTGTCTCCTGGTCTCCTGGTCTCCTTGTCTACCTGTCTACTTGTCTACCTGTCTACTCCCTCCCCCCCCAACGCCTCGCGCATGGCCGCGATGTGGGCGGGCGTCGAACCGCAGCACGCGCCGATGTAGGTAACCCCCATCGCTTTCATCTTGCGGGCGTAATCGGCCATCACTTCGGGCGTGCCGTCGTAGTGGATCTTCTTCTGCGTGTACTTCGGCAGGCCGGCGTTCGACTGGGCGATCAAATGCACATCGGCCGGCTTGGCCGCAACCATCTCGGAGATCACGCGCTCGATCTCCTCCGGGCCGTTGCCGCAATTCGCACCGATGGCACGAATGCCCCAGCCATACAGCGCCTCCAGCGCCTGGACCGGCTTCACGCCCATCATGGTGCGAAAACGGGTGTCGAAGGTCATCGTCGCCGCAATGGGCAGATCAGAGACCGAGCGGATGCCGGCGATGGCCGTCTCTACCTCCTCCAGCGCGCTCATCGTCTCGATCAGAAAGAAATCTACCCCGCCCTCGGCCAGGGCGGCAGCCTGCTCCGCGAACGCCGCTCGCGCCTCCTCCGGCGTCAACGTGCCCAGCGGCACCATGATCTCGCCGGTCGGCCCGATGTCGCCCGCCACCAACACCTCGTGATCCGCGGCATCGGCCACCGCGCGCGCCAGCCGGGCCGCGGCGAGATTAAACTCGTGGACGCGGTCTTGCAGACCCTCGCGCGCCAGCCGAAAGCGCGTGCCGCCGAACGAATTGGTTGTAATGATCTGGCTGCCGGCAGCCACATAGCCCTGGTGGATGCCGGTGATCACCTCCGGCCGCGTGACGTTCCACTCCTCCGGCGCGCCGCCGGTTGTCAGCCCGGCAGCCTGGAGCATCGTGCCCATCGCGCCGTCGCCCAGGATGAACGAATGCCTCTCGATGAATTGAAGCAACCGATCCATAGCCACTCCTCAATCAACTGTTCACGTGCGACGCCCCACGTTCGACGCCTCACGCCCCCACCAGCGCCTTCGCCGCGACGACGGCCTCGGCCGCGTCGCGACAATAGCGGTCAGCGCCGATATCCTCGGCAAATGCCTCGTTGAGCGGCGCGCCGCCCACCAGCACCTTGACCCGGTCGCGCAGCCCCTCGACCTTTAGGCGCTCGATCACCGTGCCCATGTAGGGCATCGTGGTGGTGAGCAACGCCGACATGCCCAGGATGTTCGCGTTGTGCTCGCGGATCGCCGCGATGAATTTGTCGGCGTCCACGTTGTTGCCCAGGTTGTGCACCTCGAAGCCGGCCCCCTCCCACATCATCGCCACCAGGTTCTTGCCGATGTCGTGAATATCGCCCTTCACCGTCCCGATCACCGCAACGCCGATCTTCGGCGCGCCGGTCTCGGTGAGGAGAGGACGGAGGATCTCCATAGCCGCTTTCATGGCATTGGCCGCGCGCAGCACTTCGGGCACGAACAGAATGCCCGCGCCGAAATCCTGGCCCACAATGTCCATGCCTGTCACCAGGCCATGCGCCAGGATATTGGCCGGGCTCTGGCCCATCGCCAGCGCCTGACGTGTTGCCTCGACGACCTGGGGTCCCAGCCCGTCGTACAGATCATCCTGCATGTTCTGATAATGTGCCTGCAATTCCGGCGTCAACGATTCCCACGGATCAGCCATCTCTCACTCCTGCACCGCCCCTGTCACCTGTCGCCGGACCGCCAGCCGGCGCTCGCGCGCGCTCACCGTGTCGGCGACGCCGCGGGCCCGGCGTCGGGCCGCGGCCGCCGCCAGCACATCGGCCAGGTGCGGGAAGGCGTCGTATTTGTGCGGCAGCGGCAACGCCTCGACGAAGGCGTCCTGAAAACGCGGCTCCAGGGCTACGGCCACGTAATCCACCCAGCGCGCCAGGCGGCGGGCCTCTTCGCGTTGATTCTTGTTCAGCAGCGCGATGCGCGCGCCGTCGCCGGCCGAATTGCCCACCGTGTGCACCTTCGCCAGATCGGCGTCGGGGATCATGCCGATAACCATGGCATGGCGAGCATCAATATACGAGCCGAACGCGCCGGCCAGCAGCACTTTGTCCACATGATCCACGCCCAGGCGCTCCATCAGCAGCCGGGCGCCGGAATAGAGCGCCGCCTTGCCGAGCTGAATGGCGCGCACGTCGTCGCTGGTGATGACGATCGGCCGGCCTGTACTCGATTGATGCGGCCAGGCCAGCACGAACTCGGCCTTGGCCCCCTGCCAGCTGAGCCGGGGACTCTGGATCTGGGGCGCAAACCGGCCGTCGGGGGTAAGCACCCCGGCCATGAAGAGCTCGGCCACCGCCTCGATGATCCCAGAACCGCAGATACCGGCGGCCAGGATCGGGCCCTGGCCCAGCAACGCCTGCCGTTTGCGCTGTCGGCGCTCGGCCGGAGTCTCGGCTGCGTCGGCACCAGCGCCGTCTCGCCCCGGCCCCCAGTCCGCGCTCCACTCATCGCGGCCGATCACTTTGAAGTTGACCTCCAGCGTCTCCGAATCAATGCGCACGCGCTCGATGGCGCCGGCCGCGGCGCGCATCCCGTGACGGATCTGCGCGCCCTCGAACGCCGGCCCGGTCGGGCTGGACGCCGAGCAGAGGCGCTGGCTGTTGCCCAGCAGCAGCTCGCCGTTCGTCCCGACGTCCACGATCAGCCAGATCTCGTCGGCCGGCGCGAGGTCGGGCCGCTCGGCCAGCATCACCGCCACGTTGTCCGCGCCGACATGGCCGGCCTCGATGGGCAAGACGTGCGCCTGCGCGCCCGGCGCCAGCTTCAGACCGAGATCGCGCGCCTTCATATCCACGGCATCGCTCACGGCCGGGCCGAAGGGAGACTGGCCCAACTGCGTGGGCGGGATGTTAAGCAGGATATGGTGCATGACGCTGTTGCCCACCAGCACGATGTCGGTGATCATGTCCAGCGTGATGTCGGCTTCGGCCGCGGCCTCGGCAGCCAGATCGTTGAGGGCACCGATCACTGCGCTGTGCAACGTCGCCAGCCCATCCTCCCGATTGTCCGCATAGCTGACCCGGCTCATCAGGTCTTCGCCGTAGGCCACCTGCGGATTCATGCGACTGGCCGTCGTCAGCACCGCGCCCGTCCGCAGATCGCACAGGTGCATGGCAATCGTCGTCGAGCCGATGTCCACGGCCAGGCCATAGAGCTCCTCGCAATAACCCGGCTGCACCCGAATAACCTCGCGATCCTGCCAGACGGTGACGGTGATCCGCCAATCGCCCGCGCGCACGATCTGCTGAAGCGAGCCCAAAAGGATAGGATCGAGGCGGAGATTGGTCAGGCCGAAGCGCGCCGCCAGCTCCGCAGCCAGGCGATCCCAGTCGCCGAGCTGCCGTTCGAGGGTCGGCGGCTCGATCTCGACGTAGTAGAGCCGGACGGCCGGATCCACGACGATGGCGCGCTCGGTGGCCGCTTTGCGCACGACCTGCTTGCGCGCCTGGCTCTCCTCGGGCACGAACACCAGCAGACCGCCCTGTACCTCACACGCGCAGGCCAGCCGCCGGCCAGGCAGCGGCGGGTGGCTCTCCCAATACTGCCTTTCGCGGCCATCCGGCGCGGTCAGATGATCGGCGGCCGAGGTGATCCCATATTTCGGGAAAAAGCCCTCTTCGACGACGACCTGGCATTTGCCGCAGGTCTGGCGGCCATTGCAGATCGCCTCGATCTCGACGCCCATGGCACGCCCGGCATCGAGGAGGGTCGTGCCGACAGGCACATCCGCCTGGCGGCCTGAAGGCTGAAAGACAACGCGATAAGTTGTGGGAGCAGCAGGTTCAGACATCCGTGATAGACCTTCGTCTCGTACATGTTGCAGGCATTGTACGTCAAATGATGCGAGACACCAAACGCCGCGGCAACGCGCTGCAGAACTTGCGCCATGTCCGCGTCTTCGACTATAATGCTCCCTGCACGCAGGAACAAAGACCCGGTTTCTGGCCGAAGCCGGGTTTTTCAACGCATATTGCCAGGAGCAGGCCCTCATGCATACGATCCTTCGTTCGAAAGGCGGCGTCGAAGTCGCCATCGGCCCCGATCTTCCTTTCGTCATCATCGGTGAGCGCATCAATCCGACCGGTCGCAAGGCGCTGGCCGCCGAACTGCTGGCCGGCAACTACGAACGGGTGAAAGCAGATGCGCTGGCGCAGGTAGCGGCCGGCGCGCCTGTGCTGGATGTCAACGCCGGGCTGGGCGTGGCCAACGCCCATGAACTGGAGCCAGAGGTCATGGTCGCGGCGATCGAGGCGGTACAGTCGGTTGTGGATGTCCCGCTCAGCGTAGACTCCTCGGTCGTCGCCGCGCTGCGGGCCGGCCTGAAGGCCGCGGGCGGCAGGCCGCTGGTCAACTCGGTTACCGGCGAAGAGGAACGCATGGAGGCGGTCTTGCCGCTCGTCGCCGAGTACAAATGCGCGGTCATCGCCATCTGCAACGATGAGACCGGCATCAGCACCGACCCGAAAGTGCGCTTCGAGGTGGCGAAAAAGATCGTCGGGCGGGCGGCCAGCTATGGCATCCCACCGGAGGACATCCTGGTGGATCCGCTGGTCATGCCGGCGGGCGCGGTGCGGGGCTCGGGCGCCGCGGTGATCCGGCTCGTCCGCTGGATCGGCGAAGAGCTGGGCTGCAACACCACCTGCGGCGCCAGCAACATCTCCTTCGGCCTGCCCGACCGCGAGGCGATCAACGCCAACTTCATGGCGATGTTGATCGCGGCCGGCATGCCGAGCGCCATCACCAATCCGCTCAAGCCGGAGATCAAAAAGGCCATTCTGGCCGCGGACATGCTGATGGGCCACGACGAAGACTGCCTGCGCTGGCTGAAATACCAGCGCCAGCTGGCGCGCGAAGCCGCCGCGACGGCCGGTGCGACAAGCCCGGCCGATGAGCGCGCCGCCCGCCGTGCGCGTCGCGAACAGAGCACCGCGTAGCGCGCATGATTCTGCCAGGATTTACAGGATGACCTCACGGCCATCGTCCTGTAAATCCTATCCGCCCAAGGAGTTTCCATGAACCCTGTCCTTCTGCAATTTGGCCCGATCGCGGTGCACTGGTACGGCCTTCTCATCGTCACGGGCGCGCTGCTCGCCGCGTACCTGTCCACCATAGAGGCGCGGCGCCGCGGTCTCGACCCCGATCACGTTTGGAATCTGTTGACGCTGGCATTGTTGCTGGGCATCATCGGCGCCCGGCTCTATCACGTCTTCTCCACGCCCACCGGCAACTTCGTGGGCTGGTCGTACTATCGAGAGCATCCGATCGAAATCATCGCCTTCTGGCGCGGCGGCTTCCGCGGCCTGGGCATCTACGGCGCGGTGGCAGGCGGCGTGCTGGCATTCGCCATCTACTGCGCATACAAGCGCCTGAGCCTGCCGGCCTGGCTGGACATCGCCACGCCCGGCCTGATGCTGGCGCAGGCCATCGGCCGGATCGGCAACTTCATCAACCAGGAGCTCTACGGACCGCCGACCAACCTGCCGTGGGCCTTTCACATCAACCCGACATACCCATGCCAGGAGCCGGCTGGCTCGCCGATGGCCTGTGGCCTGCCCGACCGCCTGACCGACGCCGCGCGGGAATGGTACGCCACCAACGGCTTCCATCCGACCTTTTTCTACGAGGCACTGTGGAATGTCGTGGGCGCGCTCATCGTCTGGTTCGGCGGCCGCGCGCTGGCGTCCAGGCTGCGCAACGGCGACATCTTTGCCTTCTACCTGATCTGGTACTCGGTGGGGCGGTTCTGGGTCGAAATGTTCCGACCCGATGCCTGGCGCATCGGCACGTTGGCTACCGCGCAATGGATTGCGATCGCGCTCTTCGTCGCCGGGATTGCCTGGCTGGTCGTCAATCACCTGCGGCCGCAGCCGACCACCGCGGACGCATGATCACCACGGTGTATGCTGCCGGCATGTCGAAATGCGCGTGAGAGCCAGCTTACTGAATCCGGACGCCTTTCGTGGAATATTGAACCTGCCTGAAAATCACTGCCAGACGCGCCAAGCACTCTAACAGAGGGTAATTCCCGTTGCGGAGGCACGATGTCCATTACCATCACGTTTTCGATTCCGGCGATCTCCTGTCACCACTGCACGAACACGATCATCCGTGAGACCAGAGATCTGCCCGGGGTGATCAAAGTCGAGGGCGACCCGAAAGCCAAGACCGCCACCTTCACGGTCGCAAACGAGGCCGTGCTGACAAATGTCAGGCAGACGCTGATCGAGATCGGCTATCCGCCGGCGCAGTGAGCGCGTTGATTTGCCCGTTCGCCCATTCATTGACACTCTGTATCTTTGGTGATATACTGTCATTGAGTTGGCCTCGTGGTGGGGCATCTTCGGGGAGGTTACATGGCGGAAACTACGACCATTTTACGCGGTCATGTCGCATCGAACCAGGGAAGCAAACAGATCAAATTCATCGTCGGCGGCGCAGTCATCTTGGGGTTGATCGCCTATCTGATCGTATCGGCCATTTCGAATTCGGGCGCCTACTACCGTGAGGTGAGCGAAGTGCTCGACCAACAGTCGTCGCTCATGGGAAAGAACCTGCGCGTGAGCGGCAACATCGTCACTGAGAGCATCCGCTACGACGCGACTCTCCTCGACCTGAGCTTCCGCATCTCCGACCCGGCCGACCCCAGCAAGCAAATCGCGGTGCATTTTCATGGTGTCAAGCCCGATCAGATGGATCGTGAGGGATCGAGCGCCATCATCGAGGGCACGCTGGGCAGCCAGGGGGTGATCGAAGCCCACAACCTGCTGCTGAAATGCCCGTCGCGCTATGACGAATACGAAGAGATCAAGGTCGAAGCCGTCAAGTGACGCCTCTGCATCCGCGTCTTGGCCGCTATCTCACAAGAACGGTCGCCTGCATAGAGGGTGACCGTTTTTGTGTGAATGTCCGCTGAAACAAGGAGAGCCTCTTGCCCGTTTCCCGCTGCCTCTTGGCCACAGCCGGACTGATCATCCTGCTGTCGGCGCTGATCTTCGCCGTTGCGGTGCAGGCCGCGCCGCCGGAGCAGATTGCTCCGTTCGGGCAGCCGCCTCAGCCTGCGGCCGGCCGGACGCTCTACGCGCAGAACTGCGCGCCCTGTCACGGCCAGACGGGCCGCGGAGATGGCCCCTCGGCACCCGGCCTGAGCGTGCCCGCCACCGCCTTCGCCGACTACAACGTGATCGCTGCGCTCTCCTTCACCGAAATGTTCAGCGTCACCAAAAACGGCCGCATGGCGCGCATGATGCCGCCGTGGGGCAGCCGCATGACCGACCAGCAGATCTGGGACGTCGTGGGCTACGCGTGGACGCTGCATACGTCGGCCGGCGAGGTGGCCCAGGGCAAGGCCATCTACGAACAGCAGTGCGCCAGCTGTCACGGCGCGGACGGCCGCGGGGTGGGCGCCGTGCCCGACCTGACCGATTTCGGCCGCACGGCCGCAGTCAGCCAGAAGGCCTGGGCCGATCTGCTGGTCACGGGCCGCGGGGCCATGCCCGCCTACGGCGCCAGGCTGGCCGCCACGGAACAGCGCGCGGTGCTGGAATACGTGCGCAGCCTCTCCCTCGGCCCCCTGTTCGCCAGCACGACGCTCACCGGCACCGGGGTGGTCTCCGGGACGGTCACCAACGGCACCACCGGCCAGCCTGTGGCAGACATCGCCGTCGAGCTGGGCATCTTCGATCAGACCGCCCTGCTCGACACCAAACAAACGAAGAGCGACGCAGCAGGCATCTACCGCTTCAGCGAGCTGCCGACTGCCCCCGACATCATCTACGTCGCACGGGTGACTGGCCCCGGCGGCTATGGCTTCAGCTCGGAGCCGGCCCACTTCCCGGCCGGCCAGACCGGACTCGACCTGCCGATCACGCTGTATGAGGTCACGAACGATCCGGCCGGCGTGCGGGCCGAACGGGTGCACTTCATCGTGGAGTTCGAGGCCGGCCGGGCCTACTTCACCGAGCTGATCGTCTTCAGCCTGGACGGCAACCGGGCCTACGTCGGCGATGGGACAGGCACGCTGCGCTTCACGATCCCGCCGACCGCCGAAGGCCTGGAGATCAGCGACGGCACGCTGGGCGAGCGCTACCTGACGACGGCCGACGGCTTCGTGGACACCATCCCGCTGCCCCCGGGCCGGGGCACACGGCAGGTGCTCTACCGCTACGAGATCCCCTACACGACCGCCAGCCTGGAACTGGTGCGCCGCATCCCCTATCCGATCGCCAACGCCAACGTCCTGGTCTCGGAGATCGGCGCGCGCGTGTCCAGCGACCAGTTGCGGGATCAGACGGTGCGGCAGACGCAGAGCGGCAACTTCATCAGCCTCTCCGGCCAGAACCTGCCCGCCAATCATCCGATCACCCTGCGTTTCAGCGACCTGCCGCTGGCCGGCAGCGCCTCTGCATCGGCCAGCAGCCCGGTCGCGTCCAACGATCGCGCCATCCTGCTGATCCTGCTCGGCGCGGGCGGCCTGCTGGCGGCCCTCCTGGTCGCCATGCCGTTCCTCCGTCGCCGGCCGATGGCCGCGGCCACAGCGATCAGCCAGGAGGAGCTGATAGACGCCTTGGCCCGGCTGGACATCGCCCATCAGGCCGGCGAGCTGACGGAGGCCGCCTATCGGGATGCCCGCCTGAAGCTGAAGGCGCAACTGCTCGATCTGATGCGCAAAGAAGGACAGGCATGAGCCACACCGATGCGACGCGCCGTGCTGCAATGGCCCGGCCGGCTGACGGCCCGGCCATGATCGAGCTGCGCAAGCTGACCAAAGCTTTCGGCAGCAAAACCGCACTGCGCGGGATAGATCTGCGGGTAGCACCGGGCGAGTCGCTGGTGATCTTCGGGCCAAACGGCGCAGGCAAAACGACCCTCATCCGCATCCTGGCCAACCTCAGCCGGCCGACCAGCGGCAAAGTGCTGATCGGCGGGCTTGACCTGGCCGCTCACGCCGACGGCATCCGACGCTATCTGGGAGTGGTCTCGCATGCGCCGCTACTCTACGACAGCCTGACCGCGGAAGAGAACCTGCGCTTTTTCGCGCGGCTCTACGACCTGGCCGATCCGCAGGCCCGCATCGCCGAGATGCTGGCGCTGGTGGGCCTGACTGGCCGCCGGCACGATCTGGTGCGCACCTTTTCGCGCGGCATGGTGCAACGCCTGGCCATCGCGCGCGCGCTGCTGCACGACCCGCAAGTGCTCCTACTGGACGAACCGGACACGGGCCTTGACCCGCAGGCAGCCGAGATGCTCCATGGCCTGCTGGTGCAGCTGAGTCGGGCTGCGGCCAGCAGCCCCGACGCCATGCGCACGATCGTCACAGTCACGCACAGCATCGAGCGCGGCCTGGCCATCGCCGATCGATCTGTGATCCTGGCCGGCGGCCAGATCGTCTTCGAAGGCTCGACGGCCGGCATGACGGCGGCCGACTTTCGGCCATTGTACGATCGCTACGTCGGAGGCGGCCGATGAGCTTCTGGCACGTTGTCGGCGCCATCGTCTGGAAGGACATCCGGGCCGAGCTGCGCACGAAGGACATCTTCAGCAGCATGTTCGTCTTCGCGCTGCTCTCGGTGATCGTGTTCAACTTCGCCTTCGAGCTGCGCGTGCCGGCCATGAAGATGGTCGTGCCGGGCATCGTGTGGGTGGCGATCAGCTTTGCCGGCACGCTGGGACTGAACCGGGCACTTGTCATCGAGCAGGACAAGGGCAGTCTGGCCGGCCTGCTGCTGGCGCCAGTGGATCGTTCGGCCATCTACTTCGGCAAGCTGCTGGGCAACCTGCTTTTCATGTTCGCCGTCGAGATCGTCATCCTGCCGCTCGTGATGGTCTTCTACAACCTGTCGCTGCTGTCGGCTGACCATCTGTTGGTGCTGCTGTTGGGCACCTACGGCTTCGCCGCGGTCGGCACGGTTTTCGCCGCCATCGCCGTCAACACCCGGGCGCGCGAGGTGATGCTGCCGATCCTGCTCTTCCCGGTGCTCCTGCCCGTGCTGATCGCTGGCGTCAAGATGACCGGCGCGCTGCTCGACGGCGAGGCGCTGAGCACGCTCGGCAACTGGCTCCAGATCATGGCCGTCTATGATATCGGCTTCACGGTGGTGGCCTACCTGACCTTCGGATACGTCATGGAAGAATGAACGGAGTGTGATATGAGTCGAACCAATGGCTTGCTGATGTCGGCAACGATCGTCTGCGCGGGCCTGATGCTGGCGGCTGCGTTCGGCGCGCTGGTGCTGGCGCCGAACGCAGTCGGCCTGACGCCCGATGAGACCTTTGCCCAGCGCATCATCTACTTCCACGTCCCCAGCGCCTGGCTGAGCATGTTGGCCTTCGGCATCACGACCATCGCCAGCATCGCCTATCTGGTCACGGCCCGACGTTTCTGGGATAGCGTGGCTGTGTCGTCGGCCGAAATCGGGATCGTTTTTACCCTGGCTGCCACGGCAAGCGGCTCCCTGTGGGCCAAGCCGGCCTGGAATACCTGGTGGACCTGGGACCCCCGGCTGACCACCTATACGATCATGTTCCTGCTGTACGTGGCCTATTTCATGCTGCGCAGCGCCCTGGAAGACCCGGCACGCCGCGCGCGTTTTGCCGCGGTCTACGGCATCTTCGCGTTCCTGAGCGTGCCGATCACGTTTATGTCAATTCGCTGGTGGCGTACCATCCACCCGATCCTGATTGACAGCAAAGACTTCGGCCTCTCGCGCGGCATGTTGCCGGTCTTCTTCCTGAGCCTGATTGCCTTCACGGCGCTGTATGTGATCCTGCTCATCTATCGCGTGCGCCTGGAACGCACGCGCGAGCAAGTGGACGCGCTGAGAGAGCGATTCGGCTACTGATTCACGATTTCTATGGCGAGGTGAAACGATGGTATACATGGCAGGCGCCTATCTGATCATCTGGGCTGCGGTCTTTGTCTTCATTCTTTCTATGCTCCGCCGGCAAAGCAAGCTGGATGCGGAGATCAAAGCCTTGCGCGAAATGAGCCAGGAGAGAAACGTAGAGAGCAGGTAGATTGAGGAGGGCGCGGGCGCGCTCGCTGTGGGAGCTGCGATCATGGTCACTTCTGGCCGCTGGACAACTTTCTTTCACGCGCTGGCGTTCGTGACAGGCTTCAGTGCCGTCTTCGTGATACTGGGCGCGTCGGTCGCGTTCGTCGGCTATACGCTCAACACCTACCTGGACTATGTCGTCAAAGTCGGCGGGCTGATCGTCATCCTGTTCGGCCTCTACGTGTCAGGCATCCTGAGCTGGATCGCTGACCGGCTGCGCGCGGCGGGCGCGGATCGCCACGCGCTCGGCCGCGGCTACCTCGCGTTCGTGGACATGCTGGCCCGTCTGATGTACACCGAGGGCCGCGTGCAGGCGCGCGCCGACCCGCGCTGGGGCTACCTCTCTTCGTTTGTGATGGGCGTTTTCTTCTCGGCCGGCTGGATTCCGTGCATCGGGCCGGTGCTGGCCGTGATCTACCTGCTGGCGAGCGATACGCGCACTGTGGCCCAGGGCGCGTTCCTGCTGCTGGCCTACTCGGCCGGTCTGGGCATCCCGTTTCTGCTCACCGGTGCCGCGCTCAGCACGGCCACGGGCTTCCTGCGGCGCCTCAACCGTCACATGGGCCTCATCTCGTTGATCACCGGCCTGTTCCTGATCGTGATGGGCGGGCTTCTGTTCGTGGGCCGGCTCACGGTGATCGCCAATCTGATCACCGCGCGGCTGGGAACCGGCTTTGCCAGCGTGGAACTCGGCGTCATGTCGGGCACGGCCGCGGTGACCGCGCCGATCGCGCTGGCGGCGGGCGTTCTCTCGTTCCTGTCGCCATGTGTGCTGCCGTTGATCCCGGCCTACATCGGCTATCTGAGCGGGACGGCGATGGCGGCCGCTGCGGCTCGCGGCGAGAGCATCGGTCAGGGGGTGCAATGAGCCAACAGGAGATCAGCGTGCGGTTGCCGACCGGCGGCCATGCCGCACGGATCTCACGGGCTGTAGATCGGCTGGTGGCATGGCTGACACGGCACTGGCTGGCCCTCTTCAACGTCATCGTGGCGGTCTTCGTGGGCCTGCCGTTCGCCGCGCCCCTCCTGATGCATGCCGGCCTGACCGGCCCGGCCCGGCTCATCTATCTGGCCTACCGCCCGACGTGTCACCAGCTGCCGGAGCGCTCCTTCTTCTTGTTCGGCGCCCAGGGCGCTTACGACGTAGACGAGCTAGAGGCCGACGGCGCCATTCCGGCCGGCTTGAATCTCCTGCAACGCGAGCGGCTGCGCTGGGAGGGGGATGCGATCCGAGGCTACAAAGTGGCTATCTGCCAGCGCGACGTCGCCATCTACGGCAGCATCCTGCTCGGCGGGCTGAGCTTCGGCCTGGTGCGACACCGCTGCCGGGCCCTGGGCCGGCCGGTGCCTCGCCTGCCGCTGAAGGCCTACCTGGTCGCCCTGATCCCCCTGGCGATTGACGGCGGCACACAGCTGGTAGGCTTGCGCGAAAGCATCTGGCCACTGCGGCTGCTCACCGGGCTGCTGTTCGGCCTGGCGACGATATGGCTGGCCTATCCCTACATCGAAGATGCCATGCAAGACGTGCAGCCCTCATCATACGATGCCGGGGACGAGCACGCGAGGGCACCCCTCGAAACTGGACAAAAGCGCCACGGTGCGGTATAAATAGCTGTTACTGAAATGGGCCGGGGGTACGGCCCCGGTGTTATATCGTCTCGTTGGTCATCTCGACCGGAGTATATTTCGGAGGCTCCAAGTTGCCAGGCAAGAAGAATCACAAGTCTGCTCTCAAGGCCGTGCGTCGCGATGCACGGAGAACAGTTTTTCGCGGGGCCGTGCGCTCGAGCACGCGCACCTATGTCAAACGGGCCCGCGCCATGATCGCCAAGTCGCCGGTGGCCAGCGAAGCCGCCGTGCGGGCCGCTATCACAGCGCTGGACAAAGCTGCCGAAAAGGGCGTCATTCACAAGAACCAGGCAGCCCGCCGCAAGTCACGCCTGATGGCCGCCTACAACAAGGCAAAGGCCGCCGCCGCAGCTGCCTGATCCCGTCACACCCGTTGCGCGGACCGATCGGCGCCAGAAAGGCGCCGATTTTGGTTTTTAAGCACGACAACCGCACTTCTTTGGACTGCGACAGTGTGCTGCCGCTTTTGGACTGCGACAGTGTGCTGCCGCTTTTGGACTGCGGCAGCACACTGTCGCTTTTGATCGGCCTGCGGCGCGTGACGGCAAAGCGGCGTCGTGCCGCCGCAAGCCACAGTTTGGATTGCGGCAGCGTGCTGCCGCTTTTGGATTGCGGCAGCACGCTGCCGCTTTTGGCAACCGCCTGCGGCGCGTGACGGCAAAGCGGCGTCGTGCCGCCGCAAGCCACAGTTTGGATTGCGGCACCGGGCTGCCGCTTTTGATCGGCCTGCGGCGCGCGACGGCAAAGCGGCGTCGTGCCGCCGCAAGCCACAGTTTGGATTGCGGCACCGGGCTGCCGCTTTTGATCGGCCTGCGGCGCGTGACGGCAAAGCGGCGTCGTGCCGCCGCAAGCCACAGTGAAATAGCCGGGAGATATGAGGTCAATCCACCTCTGCCTCTAGATCGGCATCGGCAGGGCTTACGGGCGCCGGCTCGGGCGCGGAGAAAAGGTAACCTACCCCGCGTTTGGTCAACAGCAACTTGGGCTCGTGCGGATCGAGCTCCAGCTTCTCGCGCAACCAGCGCACATGCACGTCGAGTGTGCGGGTATCGCCGACATACGGCGTGTCCCACACATCCTTCATCAGCTGGCGCCGCGAAAAAACCTGATTGGGCCGACGCATGAGATAGGCGAGCAGATCGCACTGCTTGGGGGTCAAACGGTGCTGGCCCTTTGGACCAATGACGATGCGCGTGGCGAGATTGAGCTGCAACTCGCCGACGCACAGGAGGTGCGGGTTTGCCGTTTCGAGCAGTTTCAGGATCGCGTCGCGCAGCTTGGCCACGGTGAAAGGCCGCGGCAACCGGCGCTCGCACGGCACATCCGCGCCGGCATTCGCCTCGGTCAGTAGCAAGCGCTGGGTACTGGGCAAGAGCCGACCAAGCGTCCGACACAGGCGTGCACCGGTGAACGCGCCATTCGAGGTGTTGATGATCACCACCGACGGCTTGAGGTCCCAGGCCATCTGCAAGCCGACCCGCTGGGTGCGCGCAAAGACGATCCTGATCCCTTCCTGTTCCAGCTGATGCCACAGCTTCTCATGGTTGGGATCTATGCGGCCGATGTACAAGACCTGCGGCGATTTGGCAACCGATTCGCGGGACATGAACAATCCTCTTCGGCAGATCCTGAAAGACATACAGCCTGATGGTAGCCATGGATCTGTGGTGACACGACAGCCCACATATGGGGCAACAGAACCACCGTCCACAGACCCCAAGGGGAACACACGCCCCGATCATATCATATTCTGAGCCGAATGGCAACTTCGCTGCCCCGAGCCCGGCCCCGGTCGCAACAAGCACCCAGCATGATGCACATCATTGCCGAACCGACTCGATCCGCATACGCTGATACCATCACCGCAGGAAGGAGCTGCTGCGAACGCCATGGCATTGCTGATCCGGAATGCCAGTTATGTCGTGCGCGATGCCTGGCGCGTCGAGCGAGATGCGGACGTGCTGATCGCAGAAGACCGCATCGCGGCTGTCGGTCACATGGGCCTCACCGACGCGGCCGATCTGTACGTGCTGGACGGTGGCGGCCGGGCCGTCATCCCCGGCCTGATTAACGCCCACACGCACCTTTATCAGAATTTCCTCAAAGGCCTGCGCGACGACATCGCCCTGGTCGAGTGGTGCAATGTCACGCTCTATCCGCTGGCCTATGCCATTCACCGTCAGCGCTGGGTCGAACATGACGAGACGTGCGGCTATCACTGGGCCATCCTGAGCGGGCTGGAGATGTTGCGCGGCGGTGTGACCTGCTGCGTTGATATGAACATGAATATGGATGCCGTCCTGCGTGGCTGGCAGGAGGTCGGCATCCGCGGCATTGCGGCGGTCGCGCTCGCCGATCAATGGCTGCCGGCACCGCTGCGTGAGTTCAACGCGCTGGTACGTGCAGATGCATTGCGTTTTGTGCAGACCTGGCACAACGCACATCCGCGGTTGAGCATCGTGTTGGCACCCTCCACCCCCTTCATCTGCAGCCGCGATCTGCTCCTCTGGGCACGCGATCGCGCCGCAGAGGTGGGCCTCGGCCTGCAGATCCATCTGGCCGAGACACGCTACGAAGTGGCGCAGGTCCTGCGCGAAACCGGGCTGACGCCTGTCGCCTATGCGCACAGCCTGGGGCTGTTGGGGCCGCGCACCACGGCCGTACACTGCGTCCATGTCACGGTCGCCGAGATTGATCTGCTGGCCGAAACCGGCACAACCGTGGTCCATTGTCCGAAGAGCAATCTCAAGCTCGGCAGCGGAATCGCTCCGCTCCCCCTGATGCTCAGCCGGGGGGTCAAAGTGGCGCTGGCAGCCGACGGCGCGGCTTCCAACGACACGCTGGACATGTTCGACGAGATGCGCTTCGCCGCGCTGCTGCACAAAGGGATCAACGAGGATCCCGCAGCAATCACAGCCCGCCAGGTGTTCCAGATGGCCACGCAGGCCGGCGCAGAGGCGTTCGGCATCGCGGCGGGCACGCTCGATCCCGGCAAGCTGGCCGATCTGGCCATCGTGCGGCTCGACCGCCCCCATCTCGTCCCCCTCCACGACATCATCAACACGCTGGTCTACTGCGCCAGGGCGAGCGATGTCGAAACAACGATCGTCGGCGGCGAGATCGTGATGCAGGATGGGATGATCCGGACGGTGGATGAGGCCGCCGCCGGCATCGCCGCCCGGTCTTTCGGCGCCCGGCTCTACGAACAGGGCCTGGCGCTATGGCAGGAGGTGTCTTCCAGGTGACAACACGCATTTTGTACATGAGCACGCCCGAATTCGGCGTGCCTGCCCTGCGTCAAATCGTCGAGGCGGGCTACGAAGTCGTCGGGGTGGTCTGTCAACCAGACAAGCCGGCGGGCCGCGGGCAACAACTGACGGCGCCGCCGATCAAACAGGTCGCTCTGGCCATGGGCCTGCCGGTCTTGCAGCCCCCCAACCTGCGGACGCCAGAGGCACTGGAGCTGCTGACCGCAACGCGACCCGACTTGATCCTGGTGGCCGCCTACGGCCAGTACATCCCCGAAGCGATCTGCCGACTGGCCCCGCAGGGCGCGCTGAACATCCATCCATCGCTCCTGCCGCGCTGGCGGGGCGCGTCGCCGGTGCAGGCCGCGATCCTGGCCGGTGACACGGAGACCGGCGTCACGATCCAGTTCGTAGCGGCCGAGATGGACGCCGGCGATATCCTGGCCCAGGTCAGGACGCCGATCGGCCCCGACGAAAATGCCGGTGATTTGTCGGCGCGGCTGGCAGTCCTGGGCGCGCAGGTGGTCGTCGAAACCGTGCGACGCTGGCTGCGGGGCGAGATCACGCCCTGGCCACAGGATCCGGCCGGCGTTACCTGGTGCGGCCGCCTGACGAAGGAAGCGGGCCTGCTCGACTGGCGTCAACCCGCCGAGTTGCTGGCCCGCCAGGTGCGCGCATTCAGCCCGTGGCCGGGCGCCTACACCTTTTGGCAGGGCCGCCAGCTGACGATTCTGGCGGTGTCCGCGCTGCCGGCGAGCCAGGTCAGCCCTGCATTGGGCGAGGTGGTCGCGCTCGGCAACGCTGCGGCCGTCGGGACGGCCGACGGCGTGTTGCTGCTGCGACAAGTTCAGCTGGCTGGCAAGCAGCCGCTGCCCATCGAGGTGTTCCTGCGCGGCGCACGTGGCTTCGTGGGCGCCAGGCTGGGGTAGAGACGAGGGACGCGCCTGCTTTTGTGAATTTATTCCGGCAATGGGCGAGTCCCTGTGGGATGGCGCGTCGTATGGTTGCCCGGCGACTTCATCGCCGGACGGCCCCGGCCCATCACCTCATCAAAACCGGAGGGGTCCTTTGAGCAAACTCATCAGCGAACTCGCTGCCATCTGCGGCCCGGAATACGTGAGCGACAAGCTGGTGGATCGCGTCTGCCACACCCGTGACTGCGGCCCCAGTCCCGGCGGCTTGCCCACGGTGATCGTCCGACCGCGCACCACCGAACAGGTGTGCGCGATCGTGCGCCTGGCGAACCGCGAACGGACGCCCATCTTTGTGTGGGGCCGTTCGAGCACATTCATCGGCCACGGCATTCGCGAGGGCTGCATCCTGCTCGCGCTCGATCTGATGAACCGGATCGAGAAGGTAGACTTCGCCAACCAGACCGTCACCGTGCAGACCGGCGCGATCTGGCACGCAGTGGACGTAGAGTTGGGCAAACGCGGCTGGGAGCTACACGTTCCGGGCTCTGGGGGCATGTTCGTATGCACGGTGGGCGGCTCGGTGGCGTACAACTCGGTGCCCCACGGCCTGGCCGAATACGGCATGACCGGCGAGGGGGTGGTTGCACTGGAAGTTGTGCTGCCATATGGTGAGGTGATTTACACCGGCTCGGCCGCCAACCGGGCATCGGCCGATCTCGGCTTCGAGCGCTATGCCAACGGGCCTGACCTGGCCGGTCTCTTCATCGGCTCATGCGGCGTCTTCGGCATCATCACGAAGGTCACCTATCGCATCCGCCAGCGGCCAGAAGCCGAGCGTTTTGCCTTCTATGGCTTCGACAGCGTGGACACCGCCGTGGATGCGGCTCAGGCCCTGCAGCGCCGCCAGGTGCCCACCCATCTCGTCCAGGTGTTCGGCGGCCAGAAGCCCCTGGGGGTAGAAGGCCAGGCCTTCCTCCACCTCATCATCCGGGACAGCCGGGCAGCCGCCGACGAGCGATTGGCGGCCGGCCACAGCATTTGCGCCGCGTTCAACGGCGTCCGGCTGGACGAGAAGGCCACCGAGCGCTACTGGGTGAACCACATGTACTCGTGGCTGCGCAACACGCCGCCCGAGGTCTACTACAGCGACCGGCCCTACACCTGTCCGGAGGCCTCAGCGTTCATTCCCACACAGCGAGTCAAGGATGCGATCCGCTATCTGCTGAACTACGAAGTCGAGCACGCCGAGGAGTTCGCCCGCTACGGCATCCGCATCAAATGCTACGACGTGTACTACAGCCGCAACGCGGCCTTCTTGTGGATTGACACCCTCTATCCCGAGCTCGACCTGGAAGCGTGGCAATACGGCCTGAAGATGCGCGCCGACTACTCCGAATATTTGTGGAGCCACTACGGTTCGCCGGGCGGCATCCTGGCACCGCTGGCACCGCACATCATGCCCAAGCTCGGTGCAGGATACGAACTCATGAAGATGCTGAAGCGCACGCTCGACCCCAATAATATCCTGAATCCGGGGATCCTGGGGCTGGGAGACCCCTCCCCCGGCCCCTCCCCTGACAGGGGAGGGGAGAGAGAGGAGGTAGGGCGATGAGCGGTGAGAGACGGGCAATTGACGCCCTTCGGGACGTCATTTATCAGTGCAATCGCTGCGCGCACTGTTTCGACCTGAGCTGGCTCGGGCCCGATTTCCGGGAGAAATGCCCGGCCTACCGCTGGGGCAAGTTCGAGTCGTACACAGGGAGGGGCCGTTTCTTCCTGGCCCGCGCGCTCGTAGACGGCCAGATCGAGTACGATGCCGACATTGCTGCCCGCGTCTTCGCTTGCACCGAGTGTCGAGGATGCGCCGAGCACTGCTTCAAATACCTCTCCACGACCGACATCTACGCGGCCATGAAGGAAGACCTGGCCCGGCTGGGCCTGGTGCCGGCCAACATGGCTGCCGGCCTCTCCGACGAAGGTGGGCTGGGCGAATATCACAACGTCTATCAAGCCCCACACGACGAACGCCTGGCCTGGCTGCCCGATGCCTCACGCGTCGACCGGCCGGCCGAAGTGGTCTTCTTCGTGGGCTGCACATCGGCCTATGCGCGGCAGAACATGGCATTGGACACGTACGATGTGCTCGAAAAGGCAGGGATCAACTTCACGGTGTTGAGCGACGAGTGGTGCTGCGGCCATCCGTATCTGGCGGCCGGCATGACCGCCAGGGCCGTCGAGACCATCGAGCATACCCTGGCATTGGTGCGACAGCTCGGTGCCAGGCAAATGGTCTTCAATTGCCCCGGCTGTCAGCGGGCGTTCCGCGACGATTACATCAAGCTGACCGGCCGGCCCGCGCCCGTGCAAGCGATTCAAGTCGTCGAGCTGCTGGCCGACAGATTGCAACGCGGCGAGCTGCGCATGGAGCGTTACCGGCCCAAGACGACCGTCACCTACCATGATCCATGCGTATTGGGCCGCTGGATGGGGATCTACGAGGCCCCGCGCGCGCTGCTGAAGGCCATTCCGGGCATCAACCTGGTGGAGATGCCCCGCAATCGCCGGGACAGCTACTGCTGCGGCGCGGGCGGCATGATCCGCTGGGATTTCGCAGAGATGGCCGCGCTCGCCGGCGCCGACCGCATCGCCGAGGCCGTTGCAACCGGGGCAGAGATCCTGTTGTCGGCCTGTCCGGCCTGCGTGATGCAACTGCAACAGGCGCGACAAAAAGCACGCAGCCGGCTCAAGGTGATGGACATCACCGAGCTGCTCGCCGCGCAGATACGGCCCGTGCGGGTAGCGGGCTAAAACAGAGGAAACCGCGCTCGCCGTGTTCGTGGGGGTTTCTGACGGCAACACAGCCTGTCACAAACCCCCACGCCGTGGGATAGCTCCCCCCTTTTCTCCGGCAGTGTCCGCGCGCAAGAGGCGGACTGCTCCTTCGTCGTTCAGCTTACTGCCGCAACACTATCGGCAGATACACGCGCTCGCCCACGAAGATCACGCGCGTGGCCGTGTCGCTCTGACCGCTGCTGTCCGTTGCCCGCAATGTGATCACGTGAGCACCCGCTTGCAGGCCAGTGACCGAGATCTGCCGGCCCGTGCCCAGGTTCCCCTGCCGGTCCGAACTCCAGCGCAGGCTACCGTCCGGAAGCAGCCCGTCCTCCACATCGTAGCCCTCGCCAGCCAGCACCACCTGCTGCTCAGTCGTAAAGGCGGCACCTGCGGCCGGTGAGATGATAAAGGCCTGCGGCGCCTTGCCCGCCACCCGGAAGGTCGCGTCGGACTGGTCCTGGCCGGTGTTCACACCGTCGGAGGCGATCACCTGGAAGAGGGCCTGATCGCTGCCGGGCAGTTCGCTCAGGTCGGCCACATAGCTCGTCTGCGTCAGCCCGGTGACCAGCGTCTGCCAGCTGGTGCCGCCATCGGCGCTGTAGAGCACGGCATAGACGAGCGAGTCGCCGTCGAGGTCGCCGGCGGTCCACGTCACGTTGACGTTTGGCCCGGTCAGGTTCTCGCCGCCATTGGGAGAGGTGACCTGCACGGTCGGCGCGTTGGTGCTGACCGTGCGCTGCGCCACGATGGTTCCTTTGTAGCGCACTACCACGCGCGCGGTGCCGTCCACCCAGGGCACCGTCTCGATGATGGAGGCCAGCACATCCTCGCCCGTCTGCGGTTCTGTATCTTGTTTGGGAGTGAACGAATGGCTGGTGAGCGCCGTACCCCCTACATTCAACAGTTCTAGGGTCCACTCGGGACTGGGAATCGGCGGCTCGGGCGCCGGGATGTTGGTCAGCCGTAAGAGAGTACCCAGCGAAGCCGTGCCCTGCGTCAGGTTGGCCTGGCCGAAGACGGCCAGGTACTCCGCTGTCTCGGGCCAGGCAGACGCGATGGCCCCTGATCCCTCGCTGATCAGGCGGTCGCGGAGGCCCTTGTAGGTGAAGTCGGACATCCACTCGTTGTTGCAGTAGGTCATGATGTCGGTCCAGGTGGGCGGATAGACCTGGCGCAGATCAATATCCCAGCCGTAATAGCGATTGGGATCAGTAGACGGCCCGCCGATGTAGCCATTGGGGTAGGGATAGGGCACGCCGTCGCCGGCGCCGCAGAACTCGGCATGATAGCGGCCATAGGTGTGGCCCAGCTCGTGGCCACCGTACCAGTCGCCATAGGAGCCGTCGGAGTCCCAGCCCCAGGTGCTCGTTCCGGTAGGCCCCGAGGCGATGTAGGCCGGGATGCCGGCCGCGCAACCGCGCATGAAGCCGCCGGTATCTATCACCAGGCCGTAGTAACGCCAGCGCGCGGGCGAGCCGTCCAGCGTGCGCTGCGTGGCCAAGGCGTTATTGACTGCAGTACAACCTGCCGTCGGCGGCGGGCTGGAGCCGGTCCAGTTCAGGGTGTGGAGCGACCACTCCACATTGGCCGTGGGATAGGCCCGACGCAACCAGGAGATGAGCATCCAGTAGTGGGGCCAGCCCGCCTGATGGGTGGTCCCGTCCACCTGATAGCGCACCTCGTAGATCTTCACCTTGACCGATGGCGAAGCGACCAGGTTGACGTGGGCGCAGCGCCAGTTGTTGTCGTAGTTGAACTCGGGCACCAGGTGGTCGGGGTTCAGGTCCAGGCAAACGTCAATGGCGCCCGCGTTCAGCAGCGAGGACGGGATCTCGAAGAAGTAGCTGTGGCTCACCTGGCCTCGATCCGGCGCGCTGCGCACGGTAATGCGCGCACCCGGGTTATCGGCCACGTAGGGGCCGTACCAGGTGTCGCCGCGCAGGATGACAAAGCGGCCCAGCACGTTGTTGTGGTTCCCCGCGTTGGCGCGCACATGCGCTCGGGCATAAGTGCGCTTGTTGGCCACCAGCGGCACGGTGTTGTTCAGATCCTGGATTCCCTGCGTGATCTCGATGGCGTCAATGAGCAGGTCCACGCTGGGAGTCAGAGTCCGGGTAGGTGTGCGCGTCACCGTCGGCGTGGGCGTGCGGGTACGGGTGACGGTCGGCGTCGGCGTGCGGGTGGGCGTTGGTGTGCGCGTGAACGTCGGTGTGGGCGTGCGCGTGCGGGTAGGCGTGGAGGTCACGGTAGGCGTGGGGGTAAGCACGATGCTGAAGCGGTAGTCCTCCGTCTCGCCATAATCATAGCCGTCGGCCAGGCCGCTGCCGTCCGCTGCAGGAGCCGGCTTCTCGCTGAGAGTGACCCGCAGCCACAAGTCTATTTTAGGATCCGGGTTGTAGGCCATGAATTTAGGCGTTGTGAACCGATGAGTGCCCGGGGTGGTCGGCAGAGCGACAGCATGGTTTTGAACCGCCCATTCGGGCGCTACGCTTCCATCCCGGCACTTCGGCTCGTCTCCCCATTTTCCGTTGCGATCCCAATCGAACCACAGATTGAGATAGGCCTCTTTGGGCGCGCCGGCCTCCACGGTGATGATGTAGTCTATGATGACCGCCTCGCAATGCGGCAGGCTTGCAGGCAAACACAGGCCGTCATCTCCCTTGTCCAGGTCTGCTATGTCCCCTTTCGGAATGATGTTGTTCACACCGTCCGCGTCGGGGCCGATGTCGGCTTCCTCCTCGCGAGTGATCGCCTCGCCCAGGTAGAACAGCCGCTTATCGTTGCGATGCCGTGGCCCGGCAGATCCGCCGACGGCGCTCTCAAACACGGTGGGGAACTGCGCGCCTATCGCCGGATACGCATTCATCGGATAACCGATGTGGTTCGTGCTGTCAGGCGCATCTCCCAGATCCGGGACACCAACCGGCGTGGCAGTCGGGGTCGGCGTGATGGTGGGCGTGCGCGTCGGCGTGCGTGTGGGGGTAGGGGTACGAGTCGGTGTGCGCGTCGGCGTGCGTGTGGGAGTAGAGGTACGGGTCGGTGTGCGCGTCGGGGTGCGCGTGGGGGTCGGTGTGGCATAGGTGATCACCAGCCGGGCATCGTAGACGTTCTCCCGGCTGTCGAACATGCGCCAGCTGCAGGTCGTCTCGGCCTGGCTGACCAGCTTCAGGCCGTAGTTGGTGTAGGTGCCCTGGTACCATTCGCGCACCAATTCGGTGGCATTCCAGCTGTACCAGGTGCCGGTAGTCAGGCCGACATTGACTGTGTCATAGGCCCCGGAGTGGCCGGGTTGATTGTTCCAGGTGACGTCAGCCTCGTTCCAGGTCGCAGTGATCCGACGCAGGTCGATCATGTTAGAAGCACCTTGACCAGCATAGCGCAGATAGAGTTACAGGGAGGCGCTTTGGATCGCCTGGCCAGAGGGAATGGCACTAAGGTCAAAACGAACCAAAGCCCGGCCGCGACTAGGGAACTCGATACCGGGGCATTCTTCCGATCCCACGAACATGGTTGTAGCGGTACCGTAATTGCTCGCAGGAAGAGTGTAATTCACCCAGGCATCGGCGACAGGATAGAGCGTGGTGCTGGCAGCCGGAAGCGTGTCAGAAGGGGAGGCTACAGTGAAGCCGGTGCCGAGGACGATCAACGCGATCAGCAGAGTGCTGAGAACAAACCACTTCATCACGTCACCTCCTCGTTGGGACAGAAAACAACAGACGATCCAGACTGACTGCAGACAGAGGGTGATGATCTTCTGACCGGGCACCTCCCTGGCAATACTGTCGGCGATGCGGCTGTAAGGCTGGGCTTTGCTATGCCGGATGAATTTCGTTCCCGCAACGAGGAACAATATATTTTGCCGTCAGAAGCACAGGCAGTAATGCGAATCTGATGTGCTTTATAAAACAAGTATACCACAGAATCGGCCTTTTGCGCGCGAAATTCTCCGCGATCTCGGCGAATTTATGAACAGCTCTGGCGTGAACACATGCCGATGGCCGGCCGCGGCGGACAGCGCAACAAGCAGAGGCGAGAAAAAACGGCAGAGGCGGCTCGCGCCGGGCCTGTGAGTGCAGCCGGCGCCGCTGAAGAGAACGCGTCCGGTTCAGGGATGTCTGGCAGGGGAGTCAGCGCAGGCGCGAGGAGAAGCCCGACGCGCGTCGAATATACAGCCGGGCCAAATCGCGACGCCCGAAGCGAATCATTCGGCCGTGCGCCGGGCGCCTGGAGAGCGTCTGACGCACGGCAACTCGCTCTACTTCTGGAATCGCCGCCCCTTCAGCCCGCGGCGGCCCAGGAATTTCGCCCGCTTGCCCAGCTCCGCCTCGATCTGCAGGAAGCGGTTGCCGGTGGGGCCGGTGGCGCTTTCGCGCACGGTGCCGGCGTTGATGCCCACGGAGTAATCGGCGATGTCGGCGCCCTCCCCGCGGCTCGAGCACGGCATGACGCCGTAGCCATGGCGATAGGCCAGCTGGATCATGTCCAGCGCCTCGGAGATCGTGCCGATCTGGTTGACCTTGAGCAGCACGGTGTTCGCTGCGCCCGCATCAATGCCCTTCTGCACACGCACCGGGTCGGTCGTGAACAGATCGTCGCCTACGATCTGGATGTCGAGCTCGCGCGTCAGGATGGCGTGGCTCTCGTAGTCGTCTTCGTCGAAGGGATCTTCCAGAATAACGAACGGATACTGGGTGGCCATCAGATGATAAAGCTTGAACAAGTCATCGCGCGTCTTGGGCGTCTCGGAAAAGAGGCCGATGTAGCGCCCCTCTGACTCTTCCCAGTAGGTCTCGGACGCCACATCCACCTGTATGCCGATCTTGCCCTCGTAGCCGAGCTTATTGATCGTCTCAACCATCAGGTCCCAGATCTCCCGGTCGTCTTTGACAATGCCGCGCGGCACGCCCGGCGTATGGGCGACCGAATGCTTGGGCACGCCGAGCTTCTTGTTGAGCACCTCTGACCATTCGACCGAGATGTCCCAGCCGGCATAGGACGCTTCGGAAAAGGTATCGAAGCCATAGCACATGAACGCATAGCTGGGCTTGCCGCCCGAGCGCGCGCCACTGCCGTAACGATCGCTGCCGACCAGGCAGATGACGCCCGGCACAGGCAGGGTGCACGCGTTCACGCCGCCGATGTGCTGATAGAGGGGGATGCCCAACGCCGCCGCGCCGGCCTTCAATGCGGCCGCCGAGACCGCCGCGGTGGCATTGCCGCCCAGCCGCTGCTTGCCCAGATCGAGCATGGCCTGGTCAAGCGCCTGCTGATGCGCGGCGTCCATGCCCGTGAGCACAGGCGCGATCAGCTCGTTCACCGCGTTGACCGCGCGCATCACGCCCTTGCCGCGCCACTTCGATCCGCCGTCGTAGGCGAACTCGACCTCATGGGTGCCGATCGAGATGCCGGCAGTACAAATCGCAACCCCTTTGGCGCCGTTGACCGTCGTCACGGTCGCCTCAACGCCCGGATGCCCCCGGTCAGAATAGACCTGACGGGCAGTAACGGATTTGATGATGGTTCCTGTGGACATCTACTTGCTCCTGAGATGAATTGGCTGCATTCACGGTGCTCCGGTCGAACCAGATCGGCCGCCTCACTTCATGCCGAACATCTGCTCCTTCAGGTCGAGATAATAGAGATAGTCGTCGGGGTCTACGTTCGGCGGGCAGCGATGATCGCAGAAGGGGATGTAACCGCCGCGTTCGACCAGCGGCACCAGCGTCTCCAGGTAAGCTTTGATCGCCGGCCGGCCCGAGCCGAGCTGGATCTTGTCCACCCCGCCCATGATGCGCAGCTCCTTGCCGTATTTGCTGAACAGCTCACCGGGATGCGCGCAGCTATTGACTTCATAGGGAAAGAGACAGTTGATGCCGCCTTCCATCAAGTAGGGCAGGATCGGCCGCACATCGCCGTCGCAGTCGGTGTACCACAGGTCAATGCCGGCTGCCTGCAGTTTGGCATGGATGCGCTTGTAGCGGGGCATGACGACATTCTTGAAGAACTTGACCGAGACAATGGGGCCACTCTTGAAGCAGATATCCTCCCAGCCCGATGCAAAATCGAAGTCAATGTGGCCCAACACCTGATCCAGAAAATCCTCCACCAGGAGACAGGCCGTCTCGACCATGTCCTCGACCATCTCGGGGTAGTCATAAATGGCATAGGCCAATCCCTGGAAGGTGAGCATGTCGCGAATCTTGCCGATCATGGAGCCGCAATGGACGCCGAGCGGATAGTCGCGGCTGGAGGGATGGAGTTCTTTGAGCAACTGCACGTCCACTTTGCGCGCCGGATCATCGCGGCGGAAGCGCTCTTCCTTCACGCGCTGCCAGTCGGCCGGGGTCTGGATGCTGGACTTGATGAAATGGGGAATGGTGTCGTGGCCATCTTTAGGCACCTCGGCCAGCAAGCCGTCCGCATTGATGATGATCTTCGTGGTCTCGGTCTCGTCCACAACCTCGTTCTCGAACGGCGGGTTCATCCAGATGCGGCCGCTGATCGTGTGGATGCGGTCGAAATTAAAGAAGATGTCGGCCTCCTGGTTGTTGGTGATGCCGTTTTCATAAAAGAGAGGCCACTGCGTGAAGTTCTCGTTCCAATAACCGAACTCCATATTGAAACAGCGGTCTACCGGGGCATAATGCATCTGGCGCACAAAACGCTCGCGATCGGTCATGGTGCCTGGCCATTTCGGCCGGATGGGGGTGATTGCCATGGCATTCTCCTCGAAACAGTCAACTGTGGCGCCGCATCTACATGGCTTTTATATCTTAGCGCGACCGGCGGAATCTTGCAAACCGGTCTTTGGCACTGTACAGGAACACGGCTCCCCTCGTGGCGCACCTGATGTCCGGAAATGAACCCGGACGTCAATCGCGCGACTTGACATCAGCCGCCACATCTGTTATAACGCAACGTAATAAAAGCCTGGCCTGTATTCCCTCGTTGTTGCATCGCCGCATCTCGGTGTCCTCGCTGCGACACGATCTCTTGTGGACAAAGCCGTTCCCGTTCCACCGCTGTTCTTGTCGGGCGTAGCTGCCCCTGTTGCTCTGAAAACCGCCGGCTGTAGCACAAGATGATATCTTGCGCTACATTTTCATCTGCCGTGGCGACGCGCGCGGCATGGGCATCAGTGGTGAAGAAGAAGACATCCTAGCGAAGGTGTGTTATGTATACTCCTGACCCCGAACTCCTGCACAACACTCTTTACTCGCCGGGGCACGAACATGACGCGTGCGGCGTTGGCATGGTCGTGGATATCCGGGGCCGGCGCTCCCACCAAATCGTCCGCCAGGCGCTGACGGTGCTGACCAACATGCGGCACCGCGGCGCGCTGGGTGCAGAACCCAATACGGGCGACGGCGCCGGCATCCTGTTGCAACTGCCGCACCGTTTCCTCGTTGCTGCCGCGGCGAAAGCCGGCTTCACGCTGCCGCCTGCGGACGCCTATGGCGTTGGCATGATCTTCCTGCCGCAGGATGCCGGCCGTCGCGGCCGTTACGAGCGCCAACTGGAAGAGATCGTACAGGCCGAGGGCCAGCAAGTGCTCGGCTGGCGCACCGTGCCCACCGATGGCCGCACCCTGGGCAAGACCGCGCGCGCCGGCGAACCGGTCGTCCGTCAGCTCTTTATCGGCCGCAGCGCCGACCTGACCGACACGCTGGCATTCGAGCGCAAACTGTATGTCATTCGCCGCCTGGCCGAAAAAGCCCTCCGCTATGCTGACGATGGCGATCCCGATTTCTACATCCCCAGCCTTTCCTGCCGCACGATCGTCTACAAAGGGATGCTCACCGCGACCCAGGTGGAGGAATTCTATCCGGAGCTGCACGACGAAGCGATGGAGACCGCCATCGCGCTCGTCCATTCGCGCTTCAGCACCAACACCTTCCCCAGCTGGGCGCGTGCCCAGCCGTTCCGCTA
>Ga0209721_1000320_pt1 | contig 45663 bp, 36 predicted proteins | sample TshhotsprinmetaG_FD_184139 | JGI IMG/M metagenome (GOLD analysis project Ga0209721, IMG submission 184139) | Hot spring microbial communities from South Africa to study Microbial Dark Matter (Phase II) - Tshipise hot spring metaG (SPAdes)... | ecosystem: Environmental > Aquatic > Thermal springs...
TGTACCGGGCGGGCGTGCTGGCCAAGCGCAAGGAGGGCACCCAGGTCTACTACCGGGTGCAGAGCGAGCAGGCGGTGGCCTTGTGTCGCACCGTGTGCACGCAGATCGCCATCGAACTGGACAATCCGGGTACCACGCCGGGTGCCGACCGCCTGATGCCGCGGCGCAGCTGAACACTGCGGCGTAGCGCCGCATCGGCCATCTCCCGGTCCGTGGTGCCGTTGGTGCGGCGCGCCCCCCTGGTGGCGGACGCGAGCTCATCACGGCGACGGTGCACCGGCCCAATGTCCAGGGCGGGTTTTCGCCGACCCGCCGCGGCGTTCCTGCTCCAGCGTCGGTTTGTGATACGGCATGCATTGGCATGCGGGGCGCTTGATGGCACAATTGCGTCCGCACAGTCCCTTCCAGTGCCACTGTCGCGTCCGCCAACCGGTTCAGCCGTGTCGCGGAAGGTTTGTCCACCCACCCGTCAGTCCCCTGCAGGGGGACGGAGGTCAGCGATTCCATGAGCGAGACGACAAGCGTCTACGAGGCGTTCTCGGCCAACTCGTATCTCTTCGGCGGCAACGCGCCGTATGTCGAGGAGATGTACGAGAAATATCTCACCGACCCCACCAGCGTTCCCGCCGAATGGCGTGATTATTTCGACGCGCTGCAGCACGTGCCGGCGGTCGATGGCAGTGACGCCCGCGACATTCCGCACATGCCGGTGATCGCGGCCTTCGCCGAGATGGCCAAGCAGGGGACACTGCAGGTGGCCACCGCCCAGCGCACCGACCCCGAGCAGGCGCGCAAGCTGGTGGCCACCCAGCAGCTCATCGCGGCCTATCGCAACCTGGGCGTGCGCTGGGCGAATCTCGACCCGCTCAAGCGCGCCGAGCGCGAACCGATTCCCGAGCTGGACCCAGCCTTCTATGGGCTGACCGACGCCGACCTGGAGACGGTGTTCAACACCAGCAACACCTACTTCGGCAAGGACACGATGTCGCTGCGCGAGTTGCTCAATGCGCTGCGCGAAACCTACTGCGGCACGATCGGTGCCGAGTTTATGTACATCACCGACCAGACGCAGAAGCGCTGGTGGCAAGAAAAGCTTGAGAGCATTCGCAGTAAGCCCAACTTCACCGCTGATCAGAAGCGCCACATCCTGCAGAACCTGACGGCGGCCGAAGGACTGGAGCGCTATCTGCACACCAAGTACGTCGGGCAAAAGCGCTTCTCGCTAGAAGGCGGCGAGAGCTTCATCGCCGCCATGGACGAGCTGATCCAGCAGGCGGGCGCGCGCGGCGTGCAGGAAATCGTCATCGGTATGGCGCACCGCGGCCGCCTGAACGTGCTGGTCAACGTCATGGGCAAAATGCCCAAAGACCTGTTTGCCGAGTTCGAGCACACGGCGCCGGGAAACCTGCCCGCCGGTGACGTGAAGTACCACCAGGGCTTCAGTTGCGACGTCTCGACGCCGGGCGGCCCGGTGCATCTGAGCCTGGCGTTCAACCCGTCGCACCTAGAAATCGTCAACCCCGTGGTAGAGGGTTCGGCTCGCGCCCGTATGGACCGGCGTGGTGACCGCCGCGGCGACCAGGTGCTGCCGGTGCTGGTGCATGGCGATGCGGCCTTCGCGGGTCAGGGTGTGGTGATGGAAACCTTGGCGCTGGCGCAGACGCGCGGCTACTACACCGGCGGCACGGTGCATCTGGTCATCAACAACCAGATCGGCTTTACGACCTCGGACCCGCGCGACAGCCGCTCGACCCTGTATTGCACCGACGTCGTCAAGATGATCGAGGCGCCGGTGCTGCACGTCAACGGCGACGATCCGGAAGCGGTGACGCTGGCCACCCAGCTGGCGGTGGAATTCCGCCAGACCTTCAAGAAGGACGTGGTGGTCGACATCGTGTGCTTCCGCAAACTCGGACACAACGAGCAGGACACGCCGTCGCTGACCCAGCCGCTGATGTACAAGAAGATCGGCGCGCACCCGGGTACCCGCAAGCTGTATGCAGACAAGCTGGTGGCGCAGGGCATCCTGGGGGCTGACGAGCCCGAGCAGATGGTCAAGGCCTACCGCGCCATCCTGGACGAAGGGCGGCGCACGGTGGAGCCGGTGCTGACCAACTACAAGAGCACCTATGCGGTGGACTGGTCGCCGTTCCTGGGCCGCAAGTGGACCGACGGCGCCGACACCGCCATTCCGCTGGCGGAGTGGAAGCGACTGGCCGAACGGATCACCACGGTGCCCGCCAGCATCACGCCTCATCAGCTGGTCAAGAAGGTGCTGGCAGACCGCGCCGCCATGGGTCGCGGAGAGATCAACGTGGACTGGGGCATGGGCGAGCACATGGCGTTTGCGTCGCTGGTGGCCAGCGGCTACGGCGTGCGCCTGTCGGGCGAGGACTGCGGCCGCGGTACCTTCACTCACCGCCACGCCGTCATCCACGACCAAAACCGCGAAAAGTGGGACGAAGGCACCTACATTCCGCTGCAGAACGTCGCCGACAACCAGGCGCCGTTTACCGTGATCGATTCCATTCTGTCCGAAGAGGCGGTGTTGGGCTTCGAATACGGCTACGCCTCGAACGATCCCAACACCCTGGTGATCTGGGAGGCGCAGTTTGGCGACTTTGCCAACGGCGCGCAGGTGGTGATCGACCAGTTCATCGCCTCGGGCGAGGTGAAATGGGGCCGCCTCAACGGTATCACGCTGTTTCTGCCGCACGGCTACGAAGGGCAGGGGCCGGAACACAGCTCGGCGCGCATCGAACGTTTCATGCAGTTGGCGGCCGACACCAACATGCAGATCGTGCAGCCGACCACTGCCGCGCAGATCTTCCATGTGCTGCGCCGGCAGATGATCCGCAACCTGCGCAAGCCACTCATCGTCTTTACGCCGAAGTCGCTGCTGCGCGCCAAGGAAGCCACCTCACCGCTGAGCGAGTTCACCAAGGGTGGCTTCCAGACCGTGATTCCGGAGCAACATCCCGATATCGTCAAGAACGCGCAGCGGGTCAAGCGCGTCATCGTCTGCTCCGGCAAGGTGTACTACGACCTGGTCAAAAAGCGTGAAGCCAAGGGCCTGGATGATGTGGCCATCGTGCGCATCGAGCAGCTTTACCCGTTCCCGCACAAGACCTTCGGGGCAGAAATGAAGCGCTTCCCCAACGCCACCGATGTGGTCTGGTGCCAAGATGAGCCGCAGAACCAGGGGCCGTGGTTCTTCGTGCAGCACAACATCCACGAAAACATGCTCGATGGCCAGCGCCTGGGGTACGCCGGGCGTGCCGCTTCCGCATCACCGGCGGTGGGCTACGCCCACCTGCACCAGGATCAGCAAAAAGCCCTGGTGGAGGCAGCGTTCGGTCGCCTCAAGGGCTTCACCCTGACCAAGTGAGTCACCCCCGGCTGCTGCCGTGCGCCCGTCTGCCGGGCGCAGGCGCGGCCGCACCCCAATACCCGTATCGACAGAGGAAGAACACAACATGGCCATCGTTGAAGTCAAAGTGCCGCAGCTGTCCGAGTCGGTGGCAGAGGCCACACTGCTGCAATGGAAGAAAAAGCCCGGCGAACCGGTTGCGGCGGACGAAATCCTGATCGAGATCGAAACCGACAAGGTGGTGCTGGAAGTGCCCGCTCCGGCAGCAGGTGTGCTGGCCGAGGTCGTGGTCGGCGACGGCGGTACAGTGACGTCCGAACAGGTCATCGCCCGCATCGACACCACCGGCAAGGCCGCCGCCGCGGCTGCCGCCCCCGCCCCCGCACCCGCACCCGCACCCGCTGCCGCACCAGCGGCAGCATCAGCGCCCGCCGTCGGCGCCGTCCCCGCGGCAGCGATCGCCATGCCGGCAGCGGCCAAGCTGATGGCCGACCATGGTCTGGCGCCGGGCTCGGTGCCGGGCACCGGCAAAGACGGCCGCATCACCAAGGGCGATGTGCTAGCCGCGGTGGCGGCGCCCAAGCCCGCGGCCGCCGCGCCCGTGGCCGCCCCCACCGGCGTGCCGACCAAGGCGCTGCCCCAGGTCAGCGCGCCTGTCGCTTTGGCGCCCGAGCTGGCCAACCGGCCCGAGCAGCGCGTGCCGATGACGCGCCTGCGCGCCCGCATTGCCGAGCGTTTGCTGCAGTCGCAGGCCACCAACGCCATCCTGACTACATTCAACGAGGTCAACATGGCGCCGGTGATGGAGCTGCGCAAGAAGTACCAGGAACGCTTCGAGAAGGAGTATGGCGTCAAGCTCGGCTTCATGAGCTTCTTTGTCAAGGCGGCCGTGCATGCGCTGAAGAAGTTTCCAATCCTCAACGCCAGCGTGGACGGCAACGACATCGTCTACCACGGCTACTTCGACATCGGCATCGCGGTAGGCTCGCCGCGCGGCCTGGTGGTGCCGATCCTGCGCAATGCCGACCAGCTCAGCTTTGCCGACATCGAGAAGAAGATTGCTGACTTCGGCAAACGCGCCGCAGACGGTAAGCTGGGCATCGAGGAGATGACCGGCGGGACGTTCTCCATCTCCAACGGCGGCGTGTTCGGCTCCATGCTGTCGACGCCGATCATCAACCCGCCGCAGTCGGCCATCCTGGGCGTGCATGCCACCAAGGAGCGCCCGGTGGTGGAAAACGGCCAGATCGTGATCCGCCCCATCAACTACCTGGCGCTGTCGTACGACCACCGCATCATCGACGGCCGCGAGGCCGTGCTTGGCCTGGTGGCAATGAAAGAAGCGCTGGAAGATCCGGCACGTCTGCTGTTCAACATTTGAGCTGAAACATTCGAGCGCGCCACGGGCGCGCTAGCCCCGCCGCCCTCTGCGGCGCTGCATCGCCACCGGCGCACCCCGGGCGCGTCGGTGGCCGCGGCGGCCGCTGGCGCGGTGGCCCACCTCCGAATCGCAAGGCATCGTCCCATGTCCCAGACCTTTGATGTGATTGTCATCGGCGCCGGCCCCGGCGGCTACGTCGCCGCCATCCGCGCGGCCCAACTCGGCCTGCAGGTGGCCTGCATCGACGCGTGGACCAACGCGGCGGGCGGCCCGGCCCCCGGTGGCACCTGCACCAACGTCGGCTGCATCCCCTCCAAGGCGCTGCTGCAGTCGTCGGAATACTTCGAGCATGCGCAGCACCATTTCGCCGATCACGGCATCAGCACCGGCGCGGTCAAAATCGACGTGCCGCGCATGATCGCGCGCAAGGATGCTGTCGTGAAACAGAACAACGACGGCATCCTCTACCTGTTCAAAAAGAACAAGGTCACGTTTTTCCATGGGCGTGGTTCGTTTGTGAAGGCGGTCGAGGGCGGCTATGAAATCGCCGTATCCGGGGACAAGCCCACCGCGCTGCTTGGGCGGCAGGTGATCGTGGCCACCGGCTCCAGCGCGCGTGCGCTGCCCGGCGTGCCGTTCGATGAGGAACGCATCCTCTCCAACGACGGGGCGCTGCGCCTGCAGGCGGTACCGAAGAAGCTGGCCATCATCGGCGCCGGCGTCATCGGGCTGGAGATGGGCTCGGTGTGGCGCCGGCTGGGCGCAGAAGTCACCCTGCTGGAGGGACTGCCCACCTTTTTGGCCGCGGCCGACGAGCACATCGCCAAGGAAGCCAAGAAAGCGTTCGACAAACAGGGCCTCAACATCGAACTGGGCGTCAAGGTCGGCGAGGTCAAAACCACGCGCAAGGGGGTCAGTATTGCCTACACCAACGCCAAGGGCGTGACCGCGACGCTGGAGGCCGAACGGCTCATCGTTTCGATTGGTCGTGTGCCCAACACCGCTGGCCTCAACGCCGAGGCGGTGGGCCTGAAGCTCGATGAGCGGGGCGCCATCGTGGTGGATGACGACTGCCGCACCAATCTGCCCGGGGTCTGGGCGGTGGGTGACGTGGTGCGCGGCCCCATGCTGGCCCACAAGGCGGAAGAGGAGGGCGTGGCGGTGGCCGAGCGCATTGCCGGCCAGCACCCGCACGTCAACTTCAACACCATTCCGTGGGTCATCTACACCAGCCCCGAAATCGCTTGGGTGGGTCAAACCGAGCAGCAGCTCAAAGCGGCCGGCCGTCCTTACAAGGCGGGCACCTTTCCCTTCCTGGCCAACGGTCGCGCACGCGCGCTGGGCGACACCACCGGCATGGTCAAAATCCTGGCCGATGCCCACACCGACGAAGTGCTGGGCGTGCACATCATCGGCCCAATGGCCTCCGAGCTGATCGCCGAGGCGGTGCTGGCGATGGAATTCCGCGCCAGTGCGGAGGACATCGCACGCACCTGCCACGCCCACCCCTCGCTGTCCGAGGCGACGAAGGAAGCGGCGCTGGCCGTGGACAAGCGCACCCTCAACTTCTGACGCCACGCATGACCGAGCTCGAGGGCGTCCGCGCCGACACCGCCCCGATCGGCGATGTGGCCTGGGGGCCGGTGCGGCGCGCTTACGAAGCGGAACTGGCGGCGCGCGGTTTTCGAAGCGACCCTGCGCAACTGCGCGGGGTGGCCGCGCTGGAGCGCTGCGCCGCCGAGTGGACGCACTTTAAGCACAAGCGTTCCAACGCCCTGAAAAAGCTCATCAACCGGCTGTCCATCCCGCGCGGGGTGTACCTGTACGGCGGAGTGGGGCGCGGCAAGAGCTTTCTGATGGACTGCTTCTACCAGGCGGTGCCGCTGCGGCGCAAGACACGACTGCACTTTCACGAATTCATGCGCGAAGTGCACCGCGAGCTGGTGGGTCTACAGGGCACGGTCGATCCACTCGACGCACTGGGGCGGCGCATGGCGCAGCGCTACCGCCTCATCTGCTTCGATGAATTTCACATCGCCGACGTCACCGACGCCATGATCCTGTACCGGCTGCTGCTGGCCATGCGCAAATACGGCATCGGCATGGTGACGACGAGCAACTTCCACCCCGACGGACTGTATCCAGACGGGCTGCACCGTGACCGCATTCTGCCCGCCATCGCACTGCTGAAGGACACGATGGAGGTGGTGCAGGTGGACAACGGATCGGATTACCGGCGCCGCGCACTGGAGCAGGTGCGCCTGTATCTGACCCCGCTGGGCGAGCAGACCGAGCGCGAGATGGAGGCGATCTTCGAGCGGCTGCGCGACGGCCACGACGAAGCGCCGCTGCTGCACATCGAAGCGCGCGAGATCCGCGCCATCCGCCGCGCTGGCGGGGTGGTGTGGTTCGACTTTCGCACTCTGTGCGGTGCCCCCCGTTCGCAAAACGACTACCTGGAAATCGCCAGCCAGTTTCACACCGTGCTGGTCAGCAACGTGCCGTTCATGCCGGTCAACATGGCGTCGGCCGCGCGCCGCTTTACCTGGCTGGTGGACGTGCTGTACGACCGCCGGGTCAAGCTGATTCTGTCGGCCGCGGTCCCCCCTGAGCAGCTCTACACCGAAGGGCCGCTCGCGCACGAATTCCCGCGCACCGTCTCGCGCCTGATCGAGATGCAGTCGCAGGACTACCTGGCGCAGCAGCGCCGCGACGTCAATACGGCGCTGGCGTAGTGCAGACGCGGACCGCCCGCTGGGCCACTGGTGGCGTTGCGCCACCACCTGCCTGCCATCGCCACGGGGCGGACACCCGGTCTCCGCCCCGGGCCTGGTCCGCTGCAGCCTCCCCCGGAAAACCCGGGTTGGCGTGTTGCTGAATTCTCCGTAGCATGGCCAAGATGACGTCAATCCCCATCCCCGCATCGTGGCGCACGCACGAGGTCCGCAACCAGGTGCCTGAGGTGAGGGACATCGATCCCTGGCTGGCCGACCCGGCGTTGCAGGATGCCATACGACAGAGTCCGGCGGCCGCAGACGCCGGGGAGTTGGTGGCCATCGGCCGTCGCCCGGCCGACCCCGGGGTGCACGAGGACGCTGCACGCGCCAACCGGCTGCCGCCGCAGCACCAGCCCTTCGACAGTCGCGGACACCGGGTCGATCGGGTGCTGTTCGACCCGGCATGGGAGGCGCAGCTGGCGCGGCTGCGCGCCGACGGTGTGGCCACCCGTCCGTTCGAGGATGAACGGGCCGGACGCTGGGTCCGCTGGGCGGCCACATTTTATCTGCACGGGCAAGTCGAGCAGGGCTCGCTATGTCCGACCACGATGACGCTGGCGGCCATCCCGCTGCTGCAGCGCGAGCCCGGCATCTGGGCCTGGGTTGGGCGGGCATTGATGAGCCGCGAGCATGACCCGGCGGACGCGCCCCTGCCGACCAAGCGCTGCGCCTGGGTGGGCATGGGCATGACGGAGAAGCAGGGCGGGTCGGACGTGCGGGCCAACGCGACGCTGGCTGTCCCCGATGGCGATGCTTGGCGGCTGCGCGGACACAAGTGGTTTTTTTCCGCTCCCAGCAGCGATGCCCATCTGGTGACGGCTCGTGTGGGCGACGCGCAGGGCCCGGTGGGGTGCTTTTGGGTGCCCCGCTGGCGGCCAGACGACCAGCGCAACGGCGTGCTCATCCAGCGTCTGAAAGACAAACTGGGCAACCGCAGCAACGCCAGCGGCGAAGTCGAGTTTCTGGACGCCTGGGCGCTGCCGGTGGGTGACCTGCAGCGCGGCATTCCCACCATGCTGGAAATGGCCACCACCACCCGCCTGTGCTGCGTGCTGGGCAGCGCGGCGATTCTGCGTCAAGCGTTGGTGCAGGCCGTGCACTACACCCACCGGCGGCACGCGTTCGGACGCGCGCTGGCCGAGCAGCCGGTCATGCGGGGTGTGCTGGCCGATCTGGCGCTGGAAAGCGAGGCCGCCCTGTGGCTGAGCCTGCGTCTAGCACAGGCCTTTGAGCGGGCGCAAGACGACCCGATAGAGCGCGCGTGGCAGCGGCTACTGACTCCGGCTGCCAAATTCTGGATTTGCAAACGCACCATCGCCTTCACCGCCGAAGCGTTGGAGACGCTGGGCGGCAACGGCTATGTCGAAGACAGTCTGCTGCCGCGCCTGCTGCGCGAAGCGCCGGTGAACGCCATCTGGGAAGGCTCGGGCAACATCATGACGCTGGACGTGCTGCGGGCCATGAGGCGCGAGCCCGAGTCGGCTGTGGCGCTGCTGCAGGACTGGCACCAGACATTGGCCGAGGAGCCCCTTGCACGGGCTGCGTGTGAAGCGCTCGCGCAGTGGCTGCGGCGCGACCCCACCACATGGGAGCCCCACGCCCGCTGGATCACCCAACAGTGGGCGCTGCTGGCACAGGCTGTGTTGCTGCGGCGACATGCCCCTGACGTCGTCGCCGCAGCCTTCGTGGCAGCACGCTTTGGCGACGGGGGGCACGTCTGCGGCACGCCGGTCCATGAACCCGTCACGGACACGGTGTTGCTGCAGCGCGCGCTGCCCTCGGTGTAGGTGAGACAGGACAGCCCCCGGGTACCTGCGGGATCGGGCCCGACGGCCGCAATTCACCTGCCCAACGGCGGCCAGCCTCAACACTGCGCCCCAACCGGTCAGGGCGGGATGCGATAGCTTATGGCGGAGAGAGGGGGATTCGAACCCCCGAGGGGCTGTTAACCCCTACACGCTTTCCAGGCGTGCGACTTCGACCGCTCATCCATCTCTCCGGGAGGCCGCCATTGTACATGCTGCACATGCGAGACTTACCCCCCACCGCTTGCTTGGTCGAGTACGGGTCGCACCGAGCGTGCGACAGAGGTGTATTTAGCCCTTGGTCGCGCCGACCATCTTCATGGCCGAAGCAATGAGCGCAGAGACTTCCGTCATGTTGCTGGGCACGATGAGGGTCGTCGTGGCATCCGCCGCCACCTTCGCGTAGGCGTCCACCGCCCGCTCGGCCACCTTCAGCTGCACGGCTTGCTCGCCACCGGGCTGGCGAATGGCCTGCGCAATGCGCTCGATCGCCTGCGCGGTGGCCTCGGCCACCTCGCGAATGGCGGCGGCTTCACCCTGCGCCTGGTTGATGGCGGCTTGTTTTTCGCCCTCGGATTTGGCGATGAAGGCCGCGCGCTCGCCCTCAGCCAGGTTGATCTGTTCCTGGCGCTTGCCTTCGGAGGCGGCGATGAGTGCGCGCTTTTCACGCTCGGCGGTGATCTGCGCCTGCATCGCACGCAAGATCTCAGCAGGTGGCGTCAAGTCCTTGATTTCGTAGCGCAAAACCTTCACACCCCAGTTTAGTGCCGCCTCGTCGATGGCATTGACCACCTGCGCGTTGATCATCTCGCGCTCTTCGAACGTCCTGTCCAGCTCCAGCCGCCCGATGACGCTGCGCAGCGTGGTCTGCGCCAGCTGCGTGATGGCCAGCACGTAATTGGAGGAGCCGTAGCTGGCGCGCATCGGGTCGGTCACCTGGAAGTACAGGATGCCATCCACCTTCAGCTGCGTGTTGTCCTTGGTGATACAGATTTGCTCGGGCACATCGAGCGGGATTTCCTTCAAGCTGTGCTTGTAGGCCACTTTCTCGATAAAGGGAACGACGAAATTCAACCCTGGCCCCAGAGTGCGGTCGTACTTGCCCAGGCGTTCCACGATCCAGGCGGTCTGCTGCGGCACCACCTTGATCGACTTGATGACAAAGATGACGGCAATGACGAAGAGGATGACGGCGATTTCCATGGGTGAGATCTCGGCAGCGTTCGGACAAGAGGGGGGGCGAAGAGGGCAACGCAGCGGCGCAGCGCTTGCGGTGACGGCCTTGCAGGCGGGCTAGGGCGCTGCTGCGGATCCGCCACCTGAGGGTGGGTGCGCGAGCAACGGCTCGATGAGCAGCCGGTTGCCGCGCACCGCCACGATACGCCACGCGTGTGCGGACGACGCTGCGCCGTCGTCGTCATCGGGCGGCCCACCGGTGCCACTGGCGGGCTCGGCCAGCCACTGCGCGCCGCGGTAGCGCACCACCGCCGTTCCATCCGCCTGCCAGCGCTCGACATGCACCGCCGCGCCCACGTCCAGCACCATGTCCGGGTTGGCCTCGGCGCGCGGGCCACGGGGGCGCCGCCAGCGCCAGATGCCCCAGCCCGCCACCGCTCCTGCCCCCATCACGGCAGCGCTGACCAGTTGCGCCGACTCGCCCGCGCCCACCGTCGCGGCCACCGCGCCGGCGGCAAATCCCAACGCTAGCATCAACAAAAAAAACGTGCCGCTGAGCAGCTCGGCTGCCACCGCACCACCTGCCAACAGCCACCATCCGGTCGCGTCCATGTTACCCCGCGTTGCGATTGACCCAGGGGCGGGCGGGACTGCCGCCGTCGCCCCCATTCGCCTGCGCCACTACCAGCCGACACCGCGGCGCATGTATGAGCGTCGTTATACCGCGTCTTGGTGTCGCTGGGTGCAATGGGCGGTTTCAAAGTCACCCAAAACCCGTACACTTGGCGCCGTTTTTTCCTCCGTCGCCGTTGCCGCCCATGAAGTTTCGTTTTCCCATCGTCATCATCGACGAAGACTACCGTTCCGACAACACCTCGGGCCTGGGTATCCGCGCGCTGGCGCAGGCCATCGAGGCCGAGGGCTTCGACGTCGTCGGCGTCACCAGCTACGGCGACCTGAGCCAGTTCGCGCAGCAGCAAAGCCGCGCCAGCGCTTTCATCCTTTCGATCGACGACGAAGAGGTCAGCGGTAACCCGGAGCAGGATCCGGCGGTGCTGAACCTGCGCGCCTTTATCCAAGAAGTGCGGCGTAAGAACGCCGAGGTACCCATCTACGTGTACGGCGAGACGCGCACCAGCCGCCACCTGCCCAACGACATCCTGCGCGAGCTGCACGGCTTCATCCACATGTTCGAGGATACGCCGGAGTTTGTCGCGCGCCACATCATCCGCGAGGCTAAGGCGTACCTAGAGTACATTCAGCCACCGTTTTTCAAGGCGCTGCTGGACTATGCCGAGGACGGCTCGTACTCCTGGCACTGTCCGGGGCATTCGGGCGGGGTGGCGTTCCTGAAGACCCCGGTCGGGCAGATGTTTCACCAGTTCTTCGGCGAAAACATGCTGCGTGCCGACGTCTGCAACGCGGTGGAGGAGCTGGGCCAGCTGCTCGACCACAACGGTGCCATCGGCGAGAGCGAGCGCAACGCGGCGCGCATCTTCAACGCCGACCACTGCTTCTTTGTCACCAACGGCACCAGCACCAGCAACAAGATGGTGTGGCACCACACGGTGGCGCCGGGCGACGTGGTGGTGGTTGACCGCAACTGCCACAAGTCCATCCTGCACTCCATCATCATGACCGGCGCCGTACCGGTGTTCCTCAAGCCCACGCGCAACCACTACGGCATCATCGGCCCGATCCCGCAAAGCGAGTTCGAACCCGCCAGCATTCGCGCCAAGATCGCCGCACACCCCCTGCTGCAAGGGGTCGATCCGCACACTGTGCGCCCGCGCATCCTGACGCTGACGCAGTCCACTTACGACGGGGTTCTGTACAACACCGAAACCATCAAGCAACTGCTCGACGGCTACGTGGACAACCTGCACTTTGATGAAGCGTGGCTGCCACACGCGGCCTTCCACCCCTTTTACGGCACGTTCCACGCCATGGGGCGCAAGCGGCCGCGCCCGCAACATTCTATCGTGTACTCAACCCAGTCGATTCACAAGCTGCTGGCCGGCATCAGCCAGGCCAGCCAGGTGCTGGTGCAGGACTCACAGACACAAAAGCTCGACCGGCACCTGTTCAACGAGGCGTACCTGATGCATACCTCCACCAGCCCGCAGTACAGCATCATTGCCAGCTGCGACGTGGCGGCGGCGATGATGGAGCCGCCCGGGGGCACGGCGCTGGTGGAGGAAAGCATTGCCGAGTCGTTGGACTTTCGCCGCGCCATGCGCAAGGTGGACGCCGAATTTGGCCCCGACGAGTGGTGGTTCCAGGTTTGGGGACCCGAGGAGCTGGCCGAGGAAGGCATTGGCCACGCCAGCGACTGGGTTTTGAAGCGCACCGATGCCGACGGCGTGCAAACGGCCGATGGCGCAGACGCCTGGCACGGCTTTGGCGACATGGCGCCGGGCTTCAACATGCTCGACCCGATCAAGGCCACCATCATTACGCCGGGTCTCAACATGAAGGGCGACTTCGCCTCGACGGGCATTCCCGCCAGCATCGTCACCAAGTTTTTGGCTGAACACGGCGTGGTGGTGGAGAAGACGGGCTTGTACTCGTTCTTCATCATGTTCACCATCGGCATCACCAAAGGCCGCTGGAACACGTTGCTGACCGCGTTGCAGCAGTTCAAGGACGACTACGACAAAAACCAGCCCATGTGGCGCGTAATGCCCGAGTTCTGCCGCAAGCAGCCGCGTTACGAGCGCATGGGGCTGCGCGACTTGTGCCAGTTTGTGCACGAGATGTACGCCCAGTACGATGTGGCGCGCCTGACCACCGAAATCTACCTGAGCGACCTCACTCCCGCGATGAAGCCCAGCGATGCCTACGCCCAGATCGCGCACCGCAACACCGAGCGCGTGCCGATCGACGAGCTAGAGGGCCGCATCACCACGGCGCTGATCACGCCGTACCCGCCGGGCATCCCGCTGCTGATCCCGGGCGAGGTTTTCAACCAAAAGATCGTCGACTACCTGAAGTTTTCGCGTGAATTCAACGCGCGCTGTCCGGGGTTCGAGACCGACATCCACGGCTTGGTGGTCGAAGAAACCTTCGACGGCAGCAAGCGCTACTACGCCGACTGCGTGCGACGCTGAAGGGGGCGGTCGTTGGTCACAGCGGGCGGTGCGTTTTGCGGTAGATCAAAGTTGCGGCTTGCCGCTGGGAGTGTGTGGCGGCGCCGTCGGTGCGCTACGGTACAGTACTGCGAGTGTGCCACGGCGGCGCTGGTGTGTCTGTGCGCGGCGCGCCGTTGCCCCAACGTTTTGGCAGGAGGCCCCATGTTTCCGGAATATCGCGATCTGATTAGCAAACTCAAAACCAGCGACCACCACTTCGCGCGCCTGTTCGACAAGCACAACGAGCTGGATGAGCGCATCCAGCGCATGGAGCAAGGCATCGAGCCGGGCAGCCACGAGCAGATCGAGACGCTAAAAAAGGAAAAGCTGCTGCTCAAGGACCAGCTCTACGCGATCCTGCGCCAAGCCGCTGCGGCCTGACGTCGGCGGCCTGGCACGGGTTACCCACCGCCCGGTGCCGCGCCCGGCGGCGCTGCCCCGCACACGCACTTGTCGGCGCAGCCGGCGGTGCCGCTCGGCGCCGGTCTTACGAGGCGCGGTCCGCCAGCGGCACACGCCGTGCCCCGTCGAAGCGGGTGCGCCAGTAGGGGGTATCCATGCGCTCGAGCCGCACTTGCGCGCCGCTGCGCGGCGAATGGATAAACCGCCCGTCGCCAACATAAATGCCGACGTGACTGAACGGCGTCCCCTGGGTATTGAAAAACACCAAATCGCCGGGCTGCAGTGCCTCCGGCGCGATCGGCAGCGTGACCGCCGCCTGCTCGGCGGCCCGCCTGGGCAGCAGCACCCCGGCAGTCTCGCGAAACGTAATCTGTACGAAGCCGCTGCAGTCCACCCCTTCGTCAAAACCGGTGCCCCCCCGCTGGTAAGGTACGCCGACGTAGGCCAGCGCGTACACCAGGGCCGCGGTCGGCGCCGGGCTAGACGACGGAGGGGGCCCATCGTCTGCTGACGTAGCCAGCGGCGCCATCACCCCGCGCTGCCACAGCAGCTCCATGATAGGATCGGGACCCATTTGCGCGATGGCCGCTGATGCGGACAGGGTGGTGACCAGGCACACGGACAGGGTGCGCCAGCCGGTGGCGCGCAACCTTGAGGCGTACAGTGTGCCGGACATGAGAGCCCTCAAGAACAACGCCTGCAACGATAGATCGAATCTGCTTGGCCCGTCAATCGTCTGGGCTCAGTCCCCGCGTCGGAAACCCGCATGTTGTTGGATGCAAGCGACTGCCAGCTGGTGCTGGTCGATTATCAGCCGCGGCTGATGCCCGTCATGGCCCACGGCGAAGAGGTGCTGCAGCGCGCCGAGGTGCTCAGCGCGTTGGCCACGCTGTTCGACGTTCCGATCTGGGGCACGGAGCAGGTGCCACAGCGGCTGGGCGCGATGGTGGAGCCGCTGCGCGGGCGCTGCCGGCGAGTGCTGACCAAAAGCGCGTTCAATGCCTGCGACGACGGTCTGGTTGAACTGTTGCGCCCCAGCGCGCCGCGTCCGGCCGGCAACGCCCGCAGTCTGCCGCGCCATTTGCAGAAAGCCTCAGCACCGGCGCGCCAGACGATCGTGCTGGCCGGCTGTGAGGCGCACGTTTGCCTGCTGCAGACCGCGCTCGGGCTGCTCGAGCATGAGCTCGACGTCTGGGTGGTGACCGACGCCAGCGCCTCCCGCCGTGAGCGCGACCGCGACACCGCATTCGACCGCCTGGCCGCCGCGGGCGTGGAGCTGGTGACGACCGAAATGGTGGGGTTCGAGTGGCTGCGCGACGCGCGCGACCCCCGGTTCCGCGAGGCGCTGACGCTGATCAAGTAGAGGGTTTTCGGCATACGGCAGCGCGCTCCCCGGCTGGGGCATTGCCGTCGTGGCGGCTGCCACCGCTGACCAGCGGTTCACAGAGGGCCCAATCGGCGAAAACTATCGTTGCTATCGAATATTTGCATTTTTAGGGTAAATGCGGATGCAAGGCCGCTGCAGTGGTTGCTAGCATTCGCGCATGGGGTGACCGACCCGTCGGGGCCCCATTCGGAAAGGAGCATGCAGCATGAAATCCCGTGGACATGACCGACGCACCGTGCTGAAGGCCGGCGGTGCGCTGGCGACGCTGGTGTCGCTGGGGGTGGTGACGGCGGAGCAGGCGCTGGCGGCGCCGCGTGAAGCGTTTGCGGCCAAGTCGCTGGCCGACGCGCTCAAGGCGCTAGGCGGTGAAGCCGCCACCCATGCGCAGGTGCAGATCATCTCGCCCGACATTGCGGAAAACGGCGCGGTGGTGCCGGTGGGGGCGGTCAGCAAGCTGCCCAACACGACCGAGATTTACCTGCTGGTGGAGAAGAACCCGCAGCCGCTGGCGGCGGCGTTCATGATTGCTGCCGGCACCGAGGCCGATGTGCAGACGCGGCTGAAGATGGGGCAAAGCACCAACGTGCTGGCGGTGGTCAAGGCCGACGGGAAGCTGTACTCGGCGGTGAAGGAAACCAAGGTGACGCTGGGTGGGTGCGGCGGCTGATGGGCTGCGGTGCGCTGTGGCGGGCAAGACAGAATGGAATTGAAGGAGAGAAGACATGGCAGATCCGATGCGCATCCGGGCCAATGAGGCCGGTGGGGTGACGACGGTGCGGGTGCTGATGAGCCACCCGATGGAGCCGGGGACGCGGCGCGATGCGTCGGGCAACTTGGTGCCGGCGCACTACATCACGGACGTGGTGGCCACGCACAATGGCAAGGAAGTGCTCAAGGCGCAGTGGAGTGGGGCGGTGTCGCAAAACCCGTTTCTGAGCTTCAAGTTCAAGGGCGCGGCCAAGGGCGACAAGGTGGTGGTGAAGTGGACCGACAACAAAGGCGAGTCCCGCACCGACGAGGCCACCATCGCTTGATGATCGGAGGTCAACCACTGCCCCTGTGGGCGAACCGCAAGGGTCGCGACGAGGCCCGTCGGCACGACGGTTGCCTTGACGTCTATCCACACCATCAATGCAATGACAAACAGCACGAGGAGAACCCGATGAAAATATCGACGTGGGGACGCCGCTGCTTCGCGATGGCAGCGTCCGCGTTCGCGCTAGCGGCTCAGGCACAGACTGTCGATGCCACCAAGGGCATCGAGGAATACCGCGCCATGCTGCAGGACGGCAACCCGGCGGAGCTGTTTGAAGCCCGCGGCGAGCAACTTTGGAAGCAAAGGCGCGGGCCCAAGAATGCGTCGCTCGAGCAATGCGATTTGGGCAAGGGACCAGGCGTGGTCAAGGGCGCCTTCGTCGAGCTGCCCCGTTACTTCAAGGATACCGGGCGTGTGCAGGACCTGGAAAGCCGCCTGTTGACCTGTATGGAAACCCTGCAGGGCATCGATGTGAAGAAAGAGGTGTCGCAGCGCAACTTCGGCCGTGGCGAGACCGCCAACGTGGTTGCACTGGCTACCTGGATTGCCAGCGAATCGCGCGGCATGCCCTTCAATCTGCCGTTCAACACGCAGGCCGAGCGCGACATGTACGAAATCGGCAAACGGCTGTTTTTTATGCGCGGCGGACCGCACGACTTTTCGTGCGCCAGCTGCCACGGTGAGGACGGCAAGCGCATCCGCCTGCAGGAGCTACCCAACCTGACCAAAAACCCCGGCGATGGCGTGGGCTTTGCCGCTTGGCCGGCCTACCGCGTCTCCAACGGCGAAATGTGGAGCATGCAACACCGCTTGCACGATTGCTATCGGCAGCAGCGCTTCCCGGAGCCCGTCTTCGCCAGCGATGCCACCATCGCTTTGGGGGTCTACATGGGCGTCAACGCCAAGGGTGCCAAGTCCATCGCGCCCGCCATCAAGCGCTGACATGGAGGAGAGCCGATCATGAAGAAATCCGTATTGTTCGCCCTTGCCGTGCCCGCTGCGTGGCTGCTGGCCGGCTGCAGCACGGGGCCGTCCGCAGCCGACTACGACCGCATGACCATGGAGGTCGTCAAGAGCTCGTTTGTTGAGCGTGGCATTGCCAAGCTGGACCGCTTGGAGCAGGATGAGGCGCGGCTGGCCTGTTGGCAGTCCGAGGTATCGGGCAAGCCGCTGGATGACAAGACCGCTAAGGCCATCGAGGAAGCGGCGCTCAAAAGTGTCAAGTGGCCTAGCGACGGCAAATTCCTGGGTGACTGGCGTGAAGGCGAGAAAATCGCGCAAAGCGGGCGCGGTTTGACGTGGAGCGATACCGCCCAAGTGGTCAACGGCGGCAACTGCTACAACTGCCACCAGATTAGCAAGGAAGAAATTTCCTACGGCACGCTTGGGCCGAGCCTGTATAACTATGGCAAGCTGCGAGGTGTGACCGACCCCAACAGTCCGGCTGCCAAGCCCATCGTCGAATACACATGGGCCAAGATCTGGAATTCGCGCGCCTTCAACGCCTGCACCAAGATGCCCAGCGCAGGTCACAGGGGCATTTTGAATGAACAACAGATCAAGCACGTGATGGCGTTGTTGCTCGATCCCAACTCCCCAGTGAACAATTAAACAACGATCCGTGTGGTGAAGTGGCCGCGGTCCCCCCCTGGGGTGCCGCGGTTTTTTTTGGCCTGCGGCGGGCACGGACGCATGGGCCGGTCGGCTGGCCCATCGACGCAACCCCGTACAATCGCCGCCGTCGAAGCTCCCTTGAACGCCGTCTGGCCGCACTGACACCGTGAACGCAAGCCCCTCCGCCCTGCACTTATCGTTTTTCCCCGGGGGCGATGCCCTCGGCCGCTTTCGCGCGGCGCAGTGGCTGGCGCGCCTGCAAGGGGTAGACGACCGCATCCGGGCGGTGGCGGCGCGCCACGTCCACGTCGTGGCCACCGATGCGCCGCTGCACGACCGTGACCGCCAGCGCTGGGCAGCGCTGCTGACCTACGGCGAACCCTACGAGGGCCCCACCGAGGGCGTGCGCATCGTCGTGACGCCGCGTCTGGGCACGGTGTCGCCATGGGCGTCGAAAGCTACCGACATCGCGCACAACTGCGGGCTGATGGCCCGCCGCGTCGAGCGAGTAATGGAAGTCTGGCTGACGGTGGCCGCAGGCGGCATGGGGTCGCTGCTTGGGCGCCGCGTCGAGCTCGATCCGGCCGCCTGGAAGGCCTGTGCGGCGCTGGTCCACGACCGCATGACCGAGAGCGTGCTGCCGGATCTTCAGGCCGTGCGGGCGCTGTTTGAGCCGCTGCACCCGGCGCCGATGGCGCGCGTGGACGTGCTGGGACGTGGCCGCGCGGCGCTGGAGGAAGCCAACCGCGCCTGGGGCCTGGCGCTGGCCGATGACGAGATCGACTACCTGCTCGATGCCTTTGGGCGGCTGGGCCGCAACCCCAGCGACGTCGAACTGATGATGTTCGCGCAGGCCAACAGCGAGCACTGTCGGCACAAGATTTTCAACGCGCAGTTCGTGATCGACGGCGTCGAGCAGCCGCACAGCCTGTTCGGCATGATCCGCCACACGCATCAGCGCGCGCCACAGCACACCATCGTTGCCTACGCGGACAACGCCGCCATCATCGAAGGCCACACGGTAGAGCGGTTCGTGGCCCCGGCTGACGGCCACGGCAGCCCCACCTATCGCCGCAGCGAGGCGCTGCACCACATCCTGATGAAGGTGGAGACGCACAACCACCCGACCGCGATTTCCCCATTTCCGGGTGCGGCCACCGGCGCCGGCGGCGAGATCCGCGACGAAGGCGCCACCGGGCGCGGCGCCCGGCCCAAGGCGGGTCTGACGGGCTTTACCGTCTCGCGCCTGTGGGGAGGGTGGTCCGATGAGCCGCACGGCAAGCCGACCCACATCGCGCACCCGCTGCAGATCATGATCGAAGGGCCGCTGGGCGCTGCGGCCTTTAACAATGAATTCGGCCGCCCCAATCTGCTGGGGTACTTCCGCGCCTACGAACAGTGCCTGGCCTCGGATGTGGATGTGGTATTTCGCGGCTACCACAAGCCGATCATGATCGCTGGCGGCATCGGCCAGATCGACGCCGCGCAGACGCACAAGGTGGTGTTCCCAGCGGGCACGCTGCTGGTGCAGTTGGGTGGGCCGGGCATGCGCATCGGCATGGGTGGCGGGGCCGCCAGCTCCATGGCCAGTGGCGCCAACGCGGCCGAGCTGGACTTCGATTCCGTGCAGCGCGGCAATCCCGAAATCCAGCGGCGCGCGCAGGAGGTGATCAACCAGTGCTGGACACTGGGGGCCGACAACCCCATCCTGGCCATTCACGACGTGGGCGCAGGCGGTCTGTCCAACGCTTTCCCCGAGCTGGTCAACGATGCCGGCCGCGGAGCGCGTTTTGACCTGCGCGCCATTCCGCTTGAGGAGTCCGGACTGGCCCCGAAAGAAATCTGGTGCAACGAAAGCCAGGAGCGCTATGTGCTGGCGGTGGCACCCGAGTCCCTGCCCAGATTGGCCGCGTTGTGCGAGCGCGAGCGCTGCCCCTACGCTGTGGTGGGCGTGGCCACCGAGGCGCGCGAACTGGTGGTGACCGACCCGCAGGCCAACGACCCGGCGCAGGCGCGCCCAGTGGACATGCCAATGGAAGTTCTGCTGGGCAAGCCGCCGCGCATGCGGCGCGAGGTCAGCCGCATCACGCGGCGTGTTGCGCCGTTTGACGGTACCGATGTGCAGCTGCAGCGCGCCGTCATCGACGTACTGGCGCACCCCACCGTGGCGTCCAAACGCTTCCTGATCACGATTGGCGACCGCACTGTCGGCGGGCTGACGCACCGCGACCAGATGGTAGGCCCATGGCAGGTGCCGGTGGCCGACTGCGCGGTCACGTTGGCCGACTTTCGCGGCTTGGCCGGCGAGGCCATGGCCATGGGGGAACGCAGCCCGGTGGCGGCACTGGACGCCCCCGCAGCCGCGCGCCTGGCAGTGGCCGAAGCCATCACCAATTTGTTGGCGGCGCCCATCGAACTGGACCGGGTCAAGCTATCGGCCAATTGGATGGCCGCGTGCGGCGAGCCCGGCGAGGACGCCGCGCTGTACGACAGCGTGCGGGCAGTGGGCCTGGAGCTGTGCCCGCAGCTGGGCATCAGCATACCGGTGGGCAAGGACAGCCTGTCGATGCGCACCCAGTGGCGCGCCGCCGATGGCACGGTGCACAAGGTCGTCGCGCCGGTGAGCCTGATTGTGAGCGCCTTTGCCGTCCTCGACGATATACGCGGCACGCTGACGCCGCAGCTCGACGCCGAGCAGGACACGACGCTGATCCTCATCGACCTCGGGCGTGGACGTCAGCGCATGGGCGGATCGGTGCTGGCACAGGTGCTGGACCAGCCCGGGGGCCAGCCACCCGATCTCGACGATCCCCAGGATTTGGTGCGGCTGGTGGAGGCCATCAATGCTTTGCGCGAGCGTGGCCTGCTGTTGGCGTATCACGACCGCAGCGACGGCGGTCTGCTGGCCTGTGTAGCGGAAATGGCTTTCGCTGGACATGTGGGCGTCACGCTGAACGTGGATCTGCTCGTTACCGAAGGCGACGGCATTAGCGACAGCCGCGCCGACGTCGGCGACGCCAAAAACTGGGCCGCGCAGGTGAGCGCGCGTCGACACGAGCGCACGCTCAGCGCGCTGTTCAATGAGGAGCTGGGCGCGGTGATCCAGGTGCGCAGCGCCGATCGCGACGCCGTGATGCAGACGCTGCGCGCGTACGGCCTGTCGGCGTGCAGCCATGTGATCGGCAAGACCCGCCCGGCCAACAGCCCGATCGATGCCGGCAAGGGCGAGCTGCAGATCTGGCGCGACGCGCAATGCCTCTTTAGCGCCTCGTTGCAGGATTTGCAGCAGGTCTGGGACAGCGTGAGCTGGAAGATCTGCCAGCTGCGCGACAACCCGGCGTGCGCCGATGCCGAACATGCCGCGGTGGGCCGCAGCGACGATCCGGGCCTGCACGTGGCGCTGACCTTCGACCCGGCACAGGACGTGGCCGCCCCGTTTCTGAATCTGGCGCGGCCGCGTGTTGCCATCCTGCGCGAGCAGGGCGTCAATTCGCACGTGGAGATGGCCTACGCCTTCGACAGCGCGGGTTTCGAAGCGGTGGACGTACACATGAGCGACCTGCTGTGCGGCCGCACGCGGTTGGACGGCTTTCACGGGCTGGTGGCCTGCGGCGGCTTTAGCTACGGCGACACATTGGGCGCGGGCGTCGGCTGGGCGCGCTCCATCACCTTTCACCCAGAGTTGGCCGATCAGTTCCGCGCTTTTTTCGAGCGCCCGGACACCTTTGGCCTGGGGGTGTGCAACGGCTGCCAGATGTTTGCCGAGCTGGCCACCATCATTCCCGGAGCCGAATACTGGCCGCGCTTTACCACCAACGTCAGCGAGCGCTTCGAGGCCCGGCTGTCGCTGGTCGAGGTGACCGAATCACCCAGCCTGTTCTTCCAGGGCATGGCTGGGAGCCGGCTGCCAATCGCGGTGGCGCACGGCGAGGGCTACGCCAACTTCGGCCAACGCGGCGACATCGAGCGCGTGGCGGTGGCCATGCGCTACGTGGACCACCACGGCCAGCCTACCGAGACCTATCCCTTCAACCCAAATGGCAGCCCGCTGGGCATCACGGCCGTCACCACACCGGACGGCCGCTTTACCGCGATGATGCCGCACCCGGAGCGAGTCTTTCGCAACGCGCAGCTGAGCTGGACCGACTTGCGCGCCAGCGGCGGCCTGGAGGCGTTCAGCCCCTGGATACGGATGTTTCGCAACGCACGCCGCTGGGTCGGCTAACGCCTGCTGGGGCGCTTTACCCGCCCTGCGTCGAGGGCGCCGTCATCTCGTGCGCGCGCTCGGCGGCGTGCGATCCGACCGCGACCGTGGAGCCCAGGCGGGGTCGTGCGCGGTAGAAGCGCAGCGGCGCTTCGCGCTGCTGGCGCTGGCTTTGCCGCAGCACCTGCGGCTTGATGCGCCCGATGACGTGCATCTCGCACGGCTTGCAGTCAAAACGCAGCGTCAGGCGTTCGTCGCCGTGGATCAGCACCAGCGGCTCGGCACGGATCGTGCCCTGCACACCGGTGACCCCCTTGGCCTGCTTGGGACACAGGCTCAAGCTATAGCGCACGCAGTGCTTGGTGATCATCAGGCTGACGTCGCCCAGCGCCTCGTGGCTCTCGTAGGCGGCCTCGATCACACGCACGCCGTGGCGGGCATAGAAGTCGCGTGCCTTGTGGTTGTAGACGTTGCCCAGGTACGTCAACACACCGTCGGGATAGATGGGAGCGGGCTGCACCGGGGCGCGGCGCTGCGGCCGCGGCCGGGCCGCCTCACGCGCCGCCATCAGGGCCGCCACCGCTTGGCGCCGCAGCGCGTTGAGCTGCGACGGCGGCACGAACCACGATTGGGCCAGCTCCAGCCGCACGGCGTGCGGCTCGAAGACTGTATCCCCCAGCCGCATCAGGGCGGCACGCAGCTTGTCCTCATTGCGCTGCGGGTCGCGCGCCACCTCCCAGCGTCCCGCCAGAGCCACCTGCGCACGGCAGCCGTCCTCGTCTTCCACCAGCAGCTCCAGTCCGGTCGGGGTGTCGCGCAGCATCATCCACACGCCGATGCGGCGTTGTGCCGATGGCCGCTCCAGCAGTCGCACCCAGGCCATGCTGCGGTTGCGGTTGATGACCGTGCCCGGGCGCAGGCCGACGAAGGTGCTCATCGGATCTTTGGGGTAGATGCGCCAGCGCACACCGCCATCCGTTCCCGGTCCCAGGCGCTCAACCCGGTTGGTCTGCAATCCGATCAGATTATTCTGCAAGTCCAAGTAGCACAGGCCGTCGCCATTGGCGAGTTCGATCTCCGGCGACTGGGTCTCCACCACCATCGAGTCGGCACCGATGCTCACCACCCAGCCGATCGGACGCCCCGGATTCTTCGGACTGTCGAAAGCGCCAATATCGATTTGACGGCCATTCGTGAAGTAGTCGGTAAATTCGCGGTTGAAAGTCTGGTCGGGGTCGGGTGTGAAGGTGTAAGTGCAACGTCCGCTGGAGGCGGGGGCCAGCTCCGGTCTTTCCTCCTGGATGGCGTCGAGCAGCCGCCGGTAGTGCGCCGTGATGTTCTTCACGTACGCCATGTCCTTGTAGCGACCTTCGATCTTGAAGCTGCGCACGCCCGCATCGATGAGCGCACGCAGGTTAGCGCTTTGGTTGTTGTCCTTCATCGACAGCACGTGCTTGTCGTGCGCGATGATGCGCCCCTGCGCATCGCGCACCTCGTAGGGCAGGCGACAGGCCTGCGAGCAGTCGCCGCGGTTGGCGCTGCGGCCGGTTTGTGCGTGGCTGATGTAGCACTGGCCGCTGTAGGCCACGCACAGCGCGCCGTGGATGAAATACTCCAGCACCGCGCGGGTGGGCGCATCGCGCGGGCCCAGTGCGGCGTCCACGGCCGCGATCTGCGGCAGCGACAGCTCGCGCGCCAGCACGATCTGCGCAAACCCGACGTCCTGCAAAAAGCGCGCCTTTTCCGGCGTGCGGATGTCGCACTGGGTGCTAGCGTGCAGCTCCAGCGGTGGCAAATCCAGCTCCAGCAGGCCCATGTCCTGGATGATGAGGGCGTCGACCCCAGCGTCGTACAGCTGCCACGCCAGCCGCCGCGCGGGCTCCAGCTCGTCGTCGCGCAGGATGGTGTTGAGCGTGACGAACACCCGCGCGTGGTAGCGGTGCGCGTGGCGCACCAGGCGCTCGATCTCGCTGACTGGATTGGCCGCATGGGCGCGCGCCCCAAAGCCCGGACCGCCGATGTAGACCGCGTCCGCCCCGTGGTTGACGGCTTCGATACCGATGTCGGCGTCGCGCGCGGGCGACAGCAGTTCGATCTGGTGAGACAACATAATGGCGGCCGTGTTGTTCAAAACCCAATATTGTCCCAAATCCCGCCATGAAACGCCACGAATTCCGTTGCTTGCACCGTCTGCGCGTGCGCTGGGCCGAGGTGGATATGCAGGGCATCGTTTTCAATGCACACTACCTGATGTATTTTGACGTCGGCATCACCGAGTACTGGCGCGCGCTCGGTCTGCCGTATGCCGATGCGATGCGCCAGCTGGGTGGCGAGCTCTATGTGAAAAAAGCGAACATCGAGTTTGCCGCCAGCGCCCACATGGATGACGTATTGGACGTGGCGCTGCGCTGCGAGCGCATCGGCAACTCCTCGCTGACGATGACTGGCGCGCTGTTCCGAGGCGAGCGGGCGCTGGTGGGGGCAGAGATCGTCTATGTCTTCGCCGATCCGCGCACGCAGACCTCGCGTGGCGTGCCCACAGCGCTGCGCGAGCTGATCGAACGCTACGAGGCCGGCCTGGACGTGCTGCGCGTGGTCACCGGCCCGTGGCACACGCTGCAGCGCGATGCCGCGCCCCTGCGGCGCGCCGTGTTCGTCGACGAGCAGGGCATCCCCGCGTCGGAGGAATGGGACGCCGCCGACGCCACCGCGCTGCACGCCGTGGCGTACAACCACCTGGGGCAGGCCGTGGGTACGGGACGGGTGCTGGCTGCCGAGTCCGGGGTGGGCAAGATCGGCCGCATGGCCGTGCATCACGCACTGCGCGGCACCGGGGTGGGTCGGCGCGTGCTGCAGGCACTGGAAGACGCGGCACGCGCCCGTGGTGACCATACCTTGCGGCTGAGTGCGCAGCGCACGGCGCTGCCGTTTTATGTCCGCTTGGGTTGGCTGCCTGAGGGCGACCCGCATGAGGAAGTGGGCATTCCCCACCAGTCGATGGTCAAACATCTGACGGTGCCCGACGTCGGCACCGCGTCGTCCGCCGGCGTGTAGGTGTGCTCGCACAACAGCAAGCGACGACCGGCCACCGAATGGACCACTAGGGTGCTGCGCGTGCCATAGCGCTGCTGCGGCAGCCACACGAACGGGCTGCTGAGCAGGTGTGTCTGCACATCGTCCGCCTGTTGGTGCTGCTGCAGGGTTTGCCGTAACGTGGCACAACCGCGTTCGTGCTGCCGCTGCGACAGTGCCCGCTGCAGCGCCCGCGCCAGCGCCTGCTGCTTCGGCCAAGGCGTATCCAGCGCCGCGTTCGACAGTGTGTAGACGCCCGGCGGCAGCCGTCGGCCCCGCCAGATCCCTGCCTGCAGTGGCGCCGGCACCGGCCCCGGATCCCGGTTGGTCAGCCAGATCCATTCGGCCCGGCGCACGTCGGCCAGCACAATGTTGCAGCCATTGACCGTAGCGGCGTCGTGGCGCCGGGCCCACGCCAGCCAATCGGCATCATCGCCCGCCAGCCACGCCGTCACCAGCGCACCGCGGCTGGCCACGCGCGCCGGCTCGGGAGGCCAAGCGCGCACATTGGTCAGCATCGCCAGTCGCCCGTTGTCGGACAGGGCCAGCCACGAGCCGCCCGCCACGGCATCCCGTCCGCCACAGACGCGCACGCCATTGGGCAGGGTCCACGTGTGCAGCGGCTGCGTCGCGCGGTCCCAGGACTCATCGCGGTTCGAGGCCACCCACAGCGGCATCCCGTCGTCGGCGATGACCCAGCCGATCAGACACATGGCGCGGTCCGCGGTCGCACCCCTGCCTGCGCCAAGCTGCAGGGCACAGGCGTGCTCCACCGGGGGCTTGCCCGCTGGCAGCAGCGTTCAAACATCCTGCAACAGCGGATAGGGCAGGGGCAGGGGATGCAGCGCCACCCCGTCGACAGCGCCGGCATGCAGCGGCTGCCCGTCGACGGCGCTGGTCTGCAGCGACACGAAGGCGTGCCACACGCCCGTTGGGTGCGCCGCTGCCTGCGCGATCAGACCCACCGGCTGGGTGGGGTCTGCCGGATGGAAGACCTCCTGCCCGGCGGCGACGGGGCCGTCGGCCGCCATCAGGAAGCCACGCCGCTTCAGGGTCCCGCGGAACTGGCTGCGCGCCACCACTTCCTGGCCCGGGTAGCAGCCTTTCTTGAAATTGACGCCACCCACCGACTCGTAATTGATCATCTGCGGCACGAAGGCCTCGGCCGTGGCGTCGCTCACGTGCACGACCCCGCTGATCACATCCAGCCAGGGCCACAGGCCCGGCTCCACGTCGGGGCCTGCCGGCGCCGCAGCCGACGCCGGTTGCACGAGCAGGGCACGACCGCACCCGGCCGCTGTCGGCAGCCGCACCCAGGCCGCGCCGTCGGCACGCCACACCGACCAGGGCGTCGGCTCCAGCTGCGCCGGCACCGATTCGCCGACCACGCCCCACAGCCGCCACTGCTCGCTGGCGTCGCTCAGGCGCACTTTGGCGCGCAACACGAACAGGCTCAAGCGCTTGAGCATTGGCGCCAGCCGCTCGCGCGGCAGGACAAGCATCACGGCGTCACCCTGGCGCAGCACGATGGCACTCATCAGCATGCGCCCCTTGGGCGAACAGTAAGCGGCCAACCGGGCGTGGTGCTCGTCGAGCAACAACACATCCTGGGTCAGCTGGCCGTGCACAAAGGCCACCGCATCGGCACCTTCGGCAACCAACACTCCCCAGTCGGGCAGCGCGGCACGGCCGCGAGCCGGCAGCGGCGGCAGCACGGCGGCTAGGGCGTCAATAGCGGGCTGGGTACGGCTATCATCCATGCCGGTATTGTCGCGCAGCTGCCGCCGGCGGCTGCTAACCGTTGATCAACAACCCCGTGTCGTCCCTGGTTCGTTCCCGTTCCCCGCGCTGGCTCCTGTGGTTGGCCGCTGCCGTGCTGGCGGCCGCCACCGCTGCGGCGCTGTGGCTCAACCGGCCGTTGCCGTTGCGCCCCCACAGCGGCGCGGTGGTCGATGTCTGGATTCAGCCCGGACAGACGGTGGGGCAGATTGCCGACACCATCGTGCAGGCGGGGGTGGACACCCCGGCCCTGTGGCTGCACGCGTGGTTCCGGCTCTCGGGTCAGGGCCGGCGCATCCAGGCTGGTAGCTATGAGCTCACTGCAGGTGTGACGCCGCGCAGCCTGCTGGAGATGTTGGTCAGTGGCCGGCAGGCCACCCGCCGCATCACGCTGGTGGAGGGCTGGAACGTGCGCCAGGTGCTGCAGGCAGTACGCGCAGCCGAGTTTTTGCACGATGATTTACCCGCAGGCGACGACCCGGTGGCGCTGGCGCGTCATCTGGGCCTGAGCGCGGAGCACGCCGAAGGGCAGTTTTTCCCCGATACCTACGTTTATCCCAAGCGGTCGCCCGCCTCTGGCGTGCTGCGGCAGGCGGCGCGGGTCATGGCCGAGCGGCTGGCGCAAGCGTGGGCCCAGCGCCAGCCCGACCTGCCCCTGCGCTCGCCCCAGGAAGCGTTGATTCTGGCCAGCCTGATCGAGAAAGAAACCGGGCTGGAGGCGGATCGCGCGCGCATCGCGGCGGTGTTCGTCAACCGGCTGCGTCTGGGCATGCGACTGCAAACCGACCCGGCCGTGATCTATGGCTTGGGCGATACGTTTGATGGCAATCTGCGCCGGCGCGACCTGCTGACCGACACCCCCTACAACACCTACACCCGTGCCGGACTGCCACCGACGCCCATCGCCATGCCGGGCTGGGCCTCACTGCTGGCCGCGGTGCAGCCGGCGCGCACGCGCGAGCTGTATTTCGTGGCGCGCGGCGACGGCAGCAGCGCCTTCAGCCACACGCTAGAGGAACACAACCGAGCCGTGCGGCGCTATCAACTGGGACGACCATGACCGGCCGCACCAGCCTGACTCCGCGGCCCCCCGCGCCCGGGGTCTTCATCACGTTCGAAGGTATCGACGGTGCTGGCAAATCGTCCCATATCACGGCCCTGGCCCAGCGGCTGCGCGACGCCGGCCGTACGGTTACGCTGACCCGTGAACCCGGGGGCACACCCCTGGCGGAAACACTGCGCCAGTGTCTGCTGCACACGCCGATGGATGCGCTGACGGAAGCGCTGCTGATGTTTGCGGCGCGACGCGACCACCTGCGCCTGGTGATCGAACCGGCACTGGCCGCCGGGCAGGTGGTGCTGTGCGACCGCTTCACCGACGCCACCTTTGCCTACCAAGGCTACGGCCGCGGCTTCGACCTGACGGTGCTGGCAACCCTGGAGGACTGGGTGCAGCGTGGCGCCCACGGGCCGCGTCAACCCGACCTGACCCTGTGGTTCGACGTGCCGCCGGCGCTGGCAGCTGCCCGGTTGGCAGCGACGCGTGCACCGGACAAGTTTGAATCTGAGCCGCAGGCATTTTTTGAGCGCGTAGCCGCTGGCTACGCGGCCCGCCAAGCTGCTGCACCGCAGCGCATCGTGCGCATCGACGCCAGCGTGGCGATGGCGGCCGTGTGGACACAGGTTGAACACGCGGTGCGCGCGCGGGGGTGGCTGCCGTGACACTGGCACCTTGGCTGCAGCGGCCGTTGCGCGCGGCGCTGACGCTGCGCGGTCATGCCGTGCTGCTTGACGGTCCGGCGGGACTGGGCCAGCTGGAGCTGGCCGAGGCGCTGGCGCAGTCCTGGCTGTGCGAGCAGCCGTCAGAGCAGGGCGCATGCGGCACGTGTCCATCGTGTCATGCCTTTGGCGTGCGCACGCACCCCGACCTGTTTGCGTTGATGCCCGAGCAGCTGGCGCTGGAGCGCGGCTGGCCACTGGATGCAGCCACCCAGGAGCGGCTGCAGCGTCGGGACGGCAAACCGGCACGCGTCATTCGCGTCGAAGCCACGCGCGCCGCAGTGGCGTTTGCGCAGCTGTCCTCGGGCCGAGAGCAAGGCAAGGTCATTCTGATTCTGGCGGCGGAGCGGCTCAATGTCGAGTCCGCCAACACCTTGCTCAAGACCCTGGAGGAACCCCCGGGGCGGTTGCGCTTCATCCTTGCCACCGAGGCGCTGCACCAGCTGCTGCCCACCGTCCGCAGCCGTTGCCAGCGCCTCGCGCTCGCCTGGCCCGGCGAAGCCGAGGCGCTGGCCTGGCTGGCTGCCGCCGGGGCCGACGTGGGGCTGTCCCTGAATGACGACGACTGGCGTGCCTGCTGGCGCGCCGCCGGTGGCCGTCCACAGGAGGCGCTGGCGTGGGCCCGCTGTGGCGTGCGCGCGCCGATGTGGCGGGCGCTGCCGCAGCAGCTGGCCGGCGGCGACTGGTCGGCGCTACGGGAATGGCCCCCAGCCCGCCAGCTGCAACTGCTGATGCTGCTGTGCCATGACGCCCTGGCACACGCCTGCGGGGCAGCGCCGCGCCACTTCGATGCCGAGGCGCTGCCCCGCAGCACTCCCGAGCGCCTGTGGGGCTTCTGGCGCAGCCTGCAGCAGGCGTGGCGACACGTCGACCATCCCTTCCAGGCTGCGCTGTGGGCGGATGCCTGGGCCGAGCGCACGCGGGCCGTCTTCACCGGCGCCTGCGCCGGCACGTCGGCAGCGCTACACTCCCGCCCATGAGCTCGGCCCCCACCGCCGGCGGCGACACCACGCCACATGCCCGTCCGGCTGTCATCCAGCTGGCGATCAAAGAAAAGGGCGCCCTCTACGCCGCCTATATCCCGCTGTTTACCGACGGCGGCATCTTCGTGCCGTCCACGCGGCAGTACACGCTGGGCCAGGATGTCTATGTGCTGCTGACGCTGCCGGAGGACCCGCAGCGTTACCCCATCGCGGGCAAGGTGGCGTGGATCACGCCGCCGGGCGCTACCGGCACGCGCACCCAGGGGATCGGCGTAGCCTTTCCGCCCGACGAAAAGTCACGCCGACTCAAAGCCCGCATCGAAGAAATCCTCGGCGCCCACCTGGCCTCCGACCGGCCGACCCAGACGATTTGACCGCTTGCCGGGGACGCGGCCCCAGCGGCCCCGGCGATTTCCCGCTGACGCGATGTACACCGATTCCCACTGCCATCTCGACTTCCCCGAATTGCAGACGCGCCTAGACGAGGTGCTGGCGCAGATGCGCGCAGCGGGCGTGACCCGTGCGTTGTGCATTGGCACCACGCTGGAGGGCTTCGACGCCGTGCACCACATCGCACTCACCCGGCACCCTGAGGGCCCGGCCCTTTGGGCAACCGTGGGCGTGCACCCCGACAACGAAGGGGTGCAAGAGCCCTCGGTTGCCGACCTGCTCGAGCGGGCAGCGCTGCCGCGCGTGGTCGGAATTGGGGAGACCGGGCTGGACTACTACCGGCTAGGCGAGCGCAGCGTGGCCGACATGGCGTGGCAGCGGCAGCGTTTTCGGGTGCACATCGCCGCGGCCCGGCAGACGGGATTGCCGCTGGTCATTCATACCCGGGCGGCAGCCGACGACACCCTCGCCATCCTGCGCGAGTGCGGTGGACTGGGGTCGCGCCACGATGATGCGCCACCAGCCACCGGCGTATTTCACTGCTTTACCGAGAGCCTCGACGTCGCGCGCGCGGCGCTGGACCTGGGCTTCTACATTTCGTTTTCCGGCATCCTCACGTTCAAGAACGCGGCCGATCTGCGTGCCGTGGCCGCCTATGTGCCGCTGCAGCGCTGCCTGATCGAAACCGACAGTCCCTATCTGGCCCCGGTGCCGCACCGCGGCAAGATCAATACCCCCGCCTACGTGCCGTTCGTGGCCCAGCAGCTGGCCGCCATCAAGGAGGTCAGCGTCGATGTCGTAGCCGAGGCGACCAGCGCGAATTTCGCTGCGCTGTTTACGCGGACTCGCGCGACCGCCAGCGAAGAAACGTCATGTTCCGCATGAAAAAGTTTCTTCATCTAATTGTTTTATTGGTTTTTGTGTGCGGCAGCCTACCCGTGCAGGCGCAGCGCTCCTACGAGCGCTTTTTCACCGCAGTCGCGCGCGACGACGTCGCCACGGTTCGTCAGCTGCACCAGCGTGGTTTCGACCTGAACAGCCCCGATCCGGAGCTGACGCCGCCCTTGGTGTTGGCGTTGCAGCGCGACGCACTGGCGGTGGCCCGCTACCTGGTGCTGCAGCCCGAAGTGGACGTCGAGGCCGTCAACGCTGCGGGTGAAAACGCGCTGATGATGGCCGCGCTGCGCGACCACTTGCCACTGGTCGAGCAACTGCTGGCGCGGCGCGCGCAGGTCAACCGTCCGGGATGGGCGCCGCTACACTACGCCGCCACCAACAAGGGCGACCATGCGCTGGCCATCACGAGACTGCTGCTGGAGGCGCACGCCTACATCGATGCCGAATCCCCCAACGGCACCACACCCTTGATGATGGCGGCGCGCTACGGACGCGAAGAGGTGGTGCGCCTGCTGCTAGAAGAGGGTGCCGACCCCACGCTGCGCAATCGCCTCGGTCTGACCGCCATCGACTTTGCGCAGCAGGTCAGCCGGCAGAGCGTCATCGATATGATTGCGGCTGCCATTCGTGCCCGGCGGCCGCGCGGACAGTGGTAAGCACTGGCCATGGATTGAGGTTTGCAGGAGTCAGTACGACATGGATACCCTACGCACCCGTCGTGACGCCCACGATCTGTTGGGCGGCCTGTTGATGGCAGCCCTAGGCTTTGCCGCCGCCTGGTACGCCTACCAGCACTACGAGCTGGGAACCCCGCGCAACATGGGGCCCGGCTTTTTCCCGTTCGGCCTGGGGCTGCTGCTCGGCATCCTGGGCGTGCTGATCGCGCTGCCGGCGCTGCTGCGGCCCGGCGTGCGCATCACCGTCGCGTGGCGGACGCTGGCCTGCATCACCGGCGCTTTGGTGCTGTTCGGGGGGCTGCTGAAACCGCTCGGCTTGGTCGCGGCCACGGTGCTTGCCGTGCTGCTGGCCTCGCTGGCCGACCGCAGCATCCGCTGGCGCACGCGCCTCATTGCCGCAGCCGTCATCGCAGCTCTGTGCTGGCTGGTGTTCATCGCGGCACTCAACATGGTGCTGCCGGTGTGGCCTTGGAGCGCCTGATTCGGCTGCGCCCCCTTTTAGTGACAGGATAACCCGCGTGGACATCGCTCAAGGACTCTGGCTCGGTCTGCAGCAGGCCCTGCAGCCGATGATGTTGCTGTACTGCTTCATCGGGGTGTTTATCGGCACGCTCATCGGCGTGCTGCCCGGCATCGGCGCCATGGCCACCATCTCGCTGCTGCTGCCCGTCACCTACCACATCCCGCCCACCGGCGCCATCATCATGCTGGCCGGGGTGTACTACGGCGCCCAGTATGGTGGCTCCACCGCCTCCATCCTGCTCAACCTGCCCGGCACGCCGTCGTCGGCGGTGGCGTGTCTGGATGGCTACCCGATGTCGAAGCAGGGCAGGGCAGGCGTGGCACTGTTCATGACCACGATTGCCTCCTTCGTCGGTTCCATGCTGGGTATTGTCATTTTGGCCGGCTTTGCTCCGGCGATTGCCGAACTGGGGCTGAAGTTTGGCCCGGCCGAGTACTTCTCGATGATGCTGCTTGGGCTGGTGGCCGCCTCGACGCTGGCGTCGGGCTCGCCGCTCAAAGGCCTGGCGATGGTGGTGCTGGGCCTGCTGTTGGGCACCGTTGGCACCGACATCAACTCGGGGCAGGCGCGCTACGACTTCGGTATCCCGGAGTTGATGGACGGCATCAACATCGTGGCGCTGGCCATGGGGCTGTTTGGCATCGCCGAAGTGGTGGGCTCCGTCAACCAGCCGCGCGAGGGGCAAATCAACGAAAGCATCACGTGGCGCTCCATGATGCCCACGCGCCAAGACTGGAAAGCGTCGATCATGCCGATGCTGCGCGGCACCGGCATTGGCAGCTTCTTTGGCGCGCTGCCCGGCACCGGTGCGTCGATCGCCTCGTTCATGGCCTACGCCGCCGAGAAGAAGGTGGCACGCGACCCGTCGCGCTTTGGCAAGGGTGCCATCGAGGGGGTGACAGCGCCCGAGGCGGCCAACAACGCCGCCGCGCAGACGGCGTTCGTGCCCACGCTGTCGCTGGGCATCCCGGGCGATGCGGTGATGGCGTTGATGCTGGGCGCGCTCATCATCCACGGCATCCAGCCGGGCCCGTTGCTCATGACCAACCAGCCCGACCTGTTCTGGGGGCTAATCGTCAGCTTCGGCATCGGCAACATCATGCTGATGATTCTGAACTTACCGTTGGTGGGCATGTGGGTGGCCATCCTGCGCATTCCATACAGCGTGCTGTACCCGGCGATTTTGGTCTTCATCGCGCTGGGCACCTACAGCGTCAACAACAACGTGTTCGACATCTACATGGTGGCGGCCATTGGCGTGCTGGGCTACGCGCTGGCGGTGCTGCGCTTCGAAGCGGCGCCGCTGATGCTGGGCTTCGTGCTGGGGCCACTGATGGAGGAAAACCTGCGCCGCGCGCTGCTGCTGTCGCGCGGCGACGCCATGGTCTTCATTGAACGGCCGATCAGCCTGGGCTTCGTGCTGGCCAGCGCGGCGCTGCTGGCCTGGAGTCTGTGGAGCCTGCTGCGTGTGGCGCTGCGTGCCCGTGAGCAAATGCTGGAGGCTCGGTAAGTACGACGGCAGCCTCGCCGACATCCACCCAGTGGGTCAGCTGGCCGCGGCCGACTAAGCAGCTGCGGCTCTGCGCACATTTCGTGGCAACGCGCGCTTGGGGCCGTCGCCTGAGGTGGATCCAAGCACGACCCAGAGGCCGGCCGATTCAGCTCGATTGTGGGCAGACGACCGCCGGACTTCGATTGCTTCGGCCAACCCAAAATGGGACCTACATCCCGATCGTCACCGTATAATGTTCTACAATGTGTATTATGTTAAGTAAAGCATGGCGGCGGTGACAGCCCACACATCACTGCCACCATGCCGACGCCCCAGATCCGGCATATATTTTGCTTACAGTCGCTGGCCTACCCTAGGGTAAACCATGGCGGAACTCCGGTAGGCGACTGTCTACAATCCCATCCCATGTTCCACTTTGGATGACGTTTTCATGAATCGACGCCATGTCCTGCACGCCCTAGGGTTGGTCGCAGCGCTGTGCGCCGGTACTGCGCAAGCGCAGACTGCCGAGCTGAAGGTTGCCATCGACCCAACGTACGAGCCGTTCACCTACAAAACGCCCGATGGCAAACCCACCGGATTCGATGTCGACATTGCCGAGGCGATCTGCGCCAAGCTCAACCGCAAGTGCGTCTACGTCGAGCAGGTTTGGGACAGCATGATTCCCGGACTGCTGGCCCGCAAGTACGATGTGATCATCAGCTCGATGTCGATCACCGACGACCGCCGGAAAGTGATCGACTTCAGCGACAAGTACTACAACACGCCCAGCGGCATCGTTGTCAAGGAAGGCACCCCGTACAGCGGGCCCGCCTCGCTCAAGGGCAAGAAGATCGGCGTGCTCAAAGGCAGCACCCAGGAAAAGTACGCAATGGGTGAGTTGCGGCCGGCGGGCGTGCAAGTGATTCCGTATGAGGCGCAGGATCAAGTGTACCTGGACATGCGCGCTGGTCGCCTGGACGGTACGGTAGCCGACAAGGTCGAGGTCACCGGCGGCTTCCTGCGCAAGCCGGAAGGCAAGGGCTACGGGTTTGTGGGTCCCGAGCTGTACGAACCGAAGTACTTCGGCTACGGGGCCGGTGTGGCCATGCGCAAAGGCCAGGACAAGCTCAAGGCGGACGTCAACGCCGCCATCAAGGCCATCCGTGCTGACGGCACCTACGAGAAGATCGCGAAGAAGTATTTCGACTTCGACCCGTACGGCAAATGATGCCCAGGGGGTGAGAGGCGCGTCGCTGTGGCCCGGCTGCAGCGACGCGTCGTGTTTTTGACATGCTCGACTACATCCCATCCATCCTGCAGGGCGCCCTGCTCACCGTCGGCGTCTCGCTGGCGTCGCTGCTGGTGGCCATCCTGCTCGGTCTGCTAGGGGCAACGGCCAAGCTCTCGGGCCGGCGCGCGCTGGCGGTTGCGGCAACCGTCTACACCACGCTGGTGCGTGGCGTCCCTGAGCTGGTGCTGATGCTGCTGGTGTTCTACGGGGGCACCATCGGCCTGAACCATCTCCTCGAGGTGCTGGGTTCCGACGGTCACGTGGACATCAACCCCTTTGTCGCAGGGGTTCTGACCATCGGCTTCATTTACGGCGCATACATGACCGAAACCTTCCGGGGTGCGATCCTGGCCATTCCGCGCGGGCAGATGGAGGCGGCGTGGGCCTTCGGCATGGGGCGCCTGCAGACCTTTGTGCGCATCACGCTGCCGCAGATGGTGCGCTATGCCCTGCCCGGCTTTACCAACAACTGGCTGGTGCTCATCAAAAGCACGGCACTGGTCAGCCTAATCGGTCTGCAGGACATGACGCTGCTGGCCAAGCAGGCGGCTGCGGCTACACGCTCGCCCATCTTTTTTTTCGTGTTCGTCGGCGCACTGTTCCTGATCTATACGTCGGCATCGCTGTGGGTGTTACGGCGCCTGAACGCACGCTTTAGCCTGGATGTGCGCCGCACCGAGGCCTGGCAAGCCTGATTTCCAGACGTCCGCCCGATGAACTGGTCTGTCATTTTCGAGCCGGCTCAGCTGCAACTGTACGCAGAGGGGTTCGTCACCACGCTGAAGCTGCTGCTGTCGTCGCTGGCGGCGGGGGCCCTTCTGGCGGTCCCGATGGCCATCGCCCTGAACAGCCGCTGGCCCCTGTTGCGCTGGCTGGTGGGCAGTTACACCTATGTGATCCGAGGCACGCCGCTGCTGATACAGGTCTACCTGATCTACTACGGCATCGCCCAGCTGGAATGGATCCAGGCCCGCTGGGATGAGATCTGGCCCTGGACGTGGTTCAAGGACGCCTTTTTCTGCGCCCTGCTGGCGTTTGCCCTGAACACCGCCGGCTACACCGCCGAAATGCTGGCCGGTGCCATCCGGGAGACGCCGCACGGCGAGATCGAAGCCGCGCGCGCCATGGGCATGTCGCCGCAGCAGGTGCTGTGGCGCATCATCATGCCCAGCGCCATGCGGCGCACGCTGCCCGCCTACAGTAACGAGGTGGTGATGATGCTGCACAGCACCAGCCTCGCCAGCACAGTGCCGGCGATGCTGGATCTGACGGCCGCCGCCAGCCGCGTGTACTCCGATTTCTATCTGCCCTTCGAAGCGTACCTGTTTGCCGCCCTCATCTACCTGCTGATCACCTTCACATTGGTGGGTCTGTTCCGCTGGGCCGAGTGGCGGTTTCTGGCCCACCTCGCTCCCCGGCGCGCCTAGATGGACGTCCGCACCCACCCCCTGCCCTGCACCAGCTTAGCGACGACGCGCACGTTGAGCAGCTGGCACTTCGGCCAACCCGGCGCGCGCCCCAAGGTGTACCTGCAGGCCAGCCTGCACGCCGACGAGCTGCCTGGCATGCTGGTGGCGTACCATCTGCGTCAGCGCCTGCAGGCGTTGGAAGCACTGGGCGCGATTCGGGGTGAAGTGGTCATCGTGCCGGTAGCCAATCCGATCGGTCTGGCCCAGCGCATCGACCACCGGCCACTGGGTCGCTTTGAACTAAACACATCGGAAAACTTCAATCGCGGCTACCCTGATTTGGCTAGTGTGGCGTTGGAGCGCGTAGGACCACAACTGGGGCCTGACGCCAGCACCAACGTTGCCCTGGTGCGGCAAGCTGTGCTGGCGTGGCTGCGCGAGCAGCGCCCGGTCACCGAATTGCAGGGGTTGCGCCTGACGCTGATGACGCTGGCGGCTGACGCCGACGTTGTGCTGGACCTGCACTGCGACAACGAGGCGGTGCTGCACCTGTACAGCGAGACGGCGTGCTGGCCGCCACTGGAGCCGCTGGCACGCTGGCTAGGTGCCCGCACCGTGCTGCTGGCCGACTACGGCGCGGGCGGCCAGCCGTTCGATGAGCAGCTCTCGGGCCTGTGGTCGCAACTGGCGCGCCGCCTGCGCGAAGCTGGCCGCGCGGTGCCACTGCCGCAGGCCTGCGCCGCCGCGACGGTGGAGCTGCGTGGCGAGGGTGACGTCGATCATGGACTCGCCGCGGCCGACGCCGACGCCCTCTGCCGCTATCTACAGCACCTGGGCGTGCTGGCAGGCGACCCGGGCGTGCCCCCGCCACCGCTGTTCGAGCCCACACCATTGGCCGGCTCGGAAACGCTGCGCGCCCCCCATCCCGGTGTACTGGTGTTCCGTATACCGGTAGGGGTCACGGTTGCGCCCGGTGAGGTGATCGCCGAGGTCGTCGATCCACTGAGCGGCCAGGTCACGGTGCTGCGGCCCGAGCACGGAGGCATCCTGTATGCCCGCGTGCGCGAACGTTACGCCATTGCCGGCCTGGGCGTGGCCAAAATTGCTGGCCGCCAAGCCTTTCGCAGTGGCTATCTGTTGTCCGAATGAACGCAGCGGCGTCCGCACTAACGCATGAGCAACACCCCCATCAAACTGCACGTCGAGGACATCCACAAGCGCTACGGCACCCACGAGGTGCTCAAGGGCGTGTCGCTGACCGCGCGCGCCGGCGACGTCATCAGCATCATCGGCAGCTCCGGCTCGGGCAAGAGCACGTTCCTGCGCTGCATCAACCTGCTTGAAAAACCGCACGCCGGTCGCATCGTAGTAGCGGGCGAAGAGCTGCAGCTGCGGCCCGCAGCCGACGGCGAGCTGCACGCTGCCCAGCCCGAACAGCTGCGGCGCCTGCGCACCCGGCTGGCCATGGTGTTTCAGAATTTCAACCTGTGGTCGCATATGACGGTGCTGCAAAACGTCATCGAGGTGCCGGTGCACGTGCTCAAGATTCCGCGCGAGCAGGCGGTAGCCACGGCGCGTAAATATCTGGAGCGCGTTGGCCTCAAAGGCGTGGAAGACCGCTATCCGGCGCATATGAGCGGTGGTCAGCAGCAGCGCGTGGCCATTGCCCGTGCGCTGGCGGTGGAGCCGGAGGTGATGCTGTTCGATGAGCCCACCAGCGCGCTCGATCCGGAACTGGTAACCGAGGTTCTGCGCGTGATGCAGGGCCTGGCCGAGGAGCACCGCACCATGGTGGTGGTGACGCACGAAATGGGCTTCGCGCGCGAGGTCTCCAACCACGTCATCTTCCTGCATCAGGGCCGCATCGAGGAACAAGGCGACCCGAAGCAGGTGCTGACGCAGCCGCGCAGCGAACGGCTGCAGCAGTTTCTCAGTGGCAATCTCAAGTAACGGTCAACCCAGCGCGCAGCGCAAGGCCGTGCGAGAGCGTCACGGGGCCTGTCACGGCCAGCCCGCCCCGTGGGCGGACGGTGTGAGTTTTGCGTCGGTTCCAGCGCGCCAGGTGAGATATCTTCCGTTCACCCGCAAGCCACACCCGTTGACCCATCGATACCGTAGGCCGGGCGGGCGGCAGCCCCAGCGGTGCGCGGCGGCGCAACGGTCGCTCCCCGCTTTCCGATCACAAAAAGCGGTCGAGCAGGCGGCGGCTGTGGCGGTCCAGCCGCTGCGGCTCGCGAATCAGGTACTGCACGCCGTGGCTGTCCTGAATCAACAGCACGTCTGGCGCCACGCGGCGGATGTCCTCCTCGCCCTTGAGGACGAAGCGTGTTGGACCGCGATCGGTGTCTACCGTCCAGGTGCTGGGCGTGGCGAAGGCGCTGACCTCGCGCAGGCGCAGGATGCGCGGCAAAAACTCCCTCTCCGCCAGCGCCTCCTCCACCAAGGCACGCACCGGCGGATCGAGCGCATCCAGTGACGGCAGGTCAGCCAGCGCACGTCCGTCTGGACCAATGAGCGCGATGTGCTCGCGCGGCGCCTGGATCGGGAACGCCCGCACCGCCGTCACCGGCCCCAGCCACTGGCCGTCGTCGTCTCGCCACTGCAGCCAGCCTGATTCGGTGCGCCGCAGACGCTGCGCCAGCGGCCACTCATCGGTGGCCGGCACGGTAGATACGGGGTGGGTGGCGCTCATGTCGGTCTCCAGCGTTCGGCTTCGGCTTCGGCCTGGCGCAGCTGGGCCTGGTACAGCCGCCAGTAGGCCCCTTCGCGCGCGAGCAGCTCGTCGTGCGTGCCCTCCTCCACCTTGCGGCCCTGCTCCATCACCACCAGGCGGTCGGCCCGGCGCAGCGTGGACAGGCGGTGCGCGATGGCAATCGTGGTGCGGCCGCGCACCAGGTTGTCCAGCGCCTTCTGGATTTCCTTCTCGGTCTCAGTGTCCACGCTGGAGGTGGCCTCGTCCAGGATGAGGATGCGGGGATCGATGAGCAGCGCGCGCGCAATGCTGATGCGCTGACGCTCGCCACCCGACAGGCCCTGCCCGCGCTCGCCCACCAGCGTGTCATAGCCCTGGGGCAGACGCAGGATGAAGTCGTGGGCGTGCGCCGCGCGCGCGGCGGCGATGATTTCCTCGCGCGTCGCGTGCGGTTTGCCGTAGGCGATGTTGTCCGCGATCGTGCCGTAAAACAGAAACGGCTCCTGCAGCACCAGACCGATGTGGCGGCGGTAGTCGGCAACGGAGTAACGCCGGATATCGACCCCATCGACCAGGATCGCGCCCTCGGTCACATCGTAGAAGCGGCAGATCAGGTTGACCAGTGTGCTTTTGCCGGAGCCGCTGTGGCCGACCAGCCCGATCATCTCGCCTGGCCGCACCGTCAGGTTCAGGTTGTGCAGCACGGCACGGTTGCCGTAGCGGAACGTCACGTCGCGCAGCTCGATGGCGCCCTGCAGCCGCGTCAGCGGCACCGGGTCGGCAGGCTCGGGCACGCTGGAGACGTGGTCCAGGATGTCGAAGATACGCTTGGCGCCGGCGGCTGCCTTCTGCGTCACCGAGACGATGCGGCTCATCGAGTCCAGCCGGGTGTAAAAGCGCCCGATATAGGCCAAAAAAGCCGTCAGCACCCCGACGGTGACCGTGCCGCGCGCCACCAGCCAGATGCCAAACCCCCACACCACCAACAGGCCGACTTCGGTCAGTAGCGACACGGTGGGCGAAAACAGCGACCACAGCCGGTTGAGACGGTCGTTGACTTCGAGATTGTGGCGGTTGGCGTCGCGAAAGCGCTGCGCCTCGCGCCTCTCCTGCGCAAAGGCCTTGACCACGCGGATACCGGGGATGGTGTCGGCCAGCACGCTGGTGACCTCGGCCCAGACGCGGTCGATCTTTTCGAAACCGGTGCGCAAGCGGTCGCGCACCACGTGGATCAGCCACGCGATCAGGGGCAGCGGCAGCAATGTGGCCAGCGCCAGCGTCGGGCTGATGGAAAACAGGATCACCGCCGTCATCGCGATCATGATCACGTCGGTGGCAAAGTCGAGCAGGTGCAACGACAGAAACAGGTTGATGCGGTCGGTCTCGGAGCCGATGCGCGCCATCAGGTCGCCGGTGCGGCGGTTGCCGAAATACTCCAGCGACAGGCCGAGCAGGTGCTCGTAGGTGGTGGTGCGCAGGTCGGCCCCGATGCGCTCCGACACCAGCGCAAGGATGTAGGTTTTGGCCCAGCCCAAAACCCACGCCAGCAGCGCCGCGCCCAGCAGCCCGCCCAGCAGCAGCCACACCAGGCCCCAGTCGACCGGCGTGCCGCTCTGGTAGGGAATCAGCACGTCGTCCATCAGCGGGATGGTCAGATACGGCGGCACCAGTGTCGCTGCGGTGGCGGCCAGCGTCAGCACAAAGCCTGCCAGCAGCTGCCAGCGGTAGGGCCGTGCGAAGCGCCACAGGCGCAGCAGCGTGCGCACCGACGGCGGCGTGTGCACCACCTGGGCGCAGACCGCGCACTCGTCATCGTCCGGCTCCATCGGTGCATGGCACACCGGGCACTGCAGCGGCGCGGCCGCCCCTGCCAGCGTTTGATCTGGGGCGGCGTCACGCGCGGCTTCGAACGCCTCGATCAGGCGGCGCGCTGCCACCTGCCGGCCCAGCGTGTAGCGCCACACGGCCAAGCGCTGCGACTCGTGCCCGGGTATCTCGCGCCACAGCTCTAGCGTCTCGACGCCGTGGTGATCACTGCTGCGTAGGGCCAGATCCGGGCCAATCAGCCAGCACTGCGGCTGCGCCTGCGGCGACTCGGCCCAGCACAGGGTGCGCCCGTGCAGCCACAGCAGTCCCTCCCGGAAGTGCAAGCGGGCATCCAAATCGGTCAGCAACCAGACCAGGGCAGCGGCGGCGCCACCCGTCCCACCTGCGCTGGCCACCACGGCGCGCCACGGCGCGGGCACGCTGGAAGGCGGGTCGTCAGACGGGGACGGATACAACATGTTGCAATTCGGTGTCGGCATCACGGCGTGTAGCGCGCGGCGACGGATCATAATCGGGTTGGACGCATCGGGCCGGACTTGGCCCCGCCCGAGCGCCTCAGACAGCCGAGTTTGATTCATGCCCTACGACGCCATCCGGTTTTTGCGTGTGCGCCACCTGCGTGGCCCCAATCTGTGGACGTACCGGCCCGCTCTGGAAGCCATTATCGATATCGGCGCCCTCGAAGACCACCCCTCACACACGCTGCCCGGCCTTTACGAACGGCTGACTGCCTGGCTGCCGGGTCTCATCGAACACCACTGTGGCGTGGGCGAACGCGGCGGTTTTCTGCAGCGCTTGCGCGAGGGCACCTGGGCCGGTCATATCCTGGAGCACATCGCCCTTGAGTTGCTCAACCTGGCCGGCATGCCCACCGGATTCGGGCAAACCCGCTCCACCGACCAGCGCGGCATCTACAAGCTGGTCATCCGCGCCCGCCAGGAGCAGGTGGCGCGCGCGGCGCTGCAAGAGGGCTGCGACCTGCTGATGGCCGCCATCAACGGCACGCCGTTCGATGTGCCCGCGGCGGTCAAGCGGCTGATGGCGCTGATCGACCGCCACGCGCTTGGCCCCAGCACGGCGGCCATTGTCGACGCTGCCAGCGCACGGCGCATTCCGCACATCCGGCTGACCGACGGTAATTTGGTGCAGCTCGGCTACGGCAGCCGTCAGCGCCGCATCTGGACCGCGGAGACCGACCGCACCAGCGCGATTGCTGAAAACATCTCGCGCGACAAGGACCTGACCAAGCGGCTGCTGGCCGAATGCGGCGTGCCGGTGCCCGAGGGGCGCATCGTTGCCGACGTGGACGACGCCTGGCAGGCGGCGCAGGACATCGGGCTGCCGGTGGTGGTCAAGCCCGTGGATGCCAACCACGCGCGCGGCGTGTCGCTGGACGTGCGCACGCGCGAGGAACTCCAAGCCGCCTACGCCCTGGCCAAGCGTGAAGGCTCGGAGGTGATGGTGGAGCGCTACATCCGCGGACGGGAGCACCGCATTCTGGTCGTCGGCGGGCGCATGGTGGCCGCCTCGCGCGGCGAGCACGCCACCATCACCGGCGACGGCGTGCACACGGTGCGCGAACTCATCGAGCGCGACATCAACAGCGACCCCCGGCGCGGCGAGGAAGAGGAGTTCCCACTGGACACCATCCGCCTGCCCGAAAACCGCGATGTGATGCTGGAGCTGCGCCGCCAGGGTCTGGAGCCCGACAGCGTACCTGAGGCGGGTCGGGTCGTGTTGGTGCAACGCACCGGGTTGCTCACCGATGACATCACCGACGACGTGCATCCGGACATCGCTGACTGGGCGGCGCTGGCGGCGCGCGTCGTGGGGCTGGACATCGCGGGTATCGACCTGGTGGTCGCAAACATCACCCAGCCGCTGATTCCACAGGGCGGCGCGATCGTCGAGGTCAACGCTGGCCCTGGATTGCTGCCGCACCTCAAGCCTGCGCGGGGTATACCCCGACCGGTGGGGGAAGCCATCGTGGCTCATCTCTTTCCGGACGACGACTCAGGCCGCATTCCAGTGGTTGGCATCACGGGCACCCAGCAGACGGCCCAGATCGCCAGCCTGCTGGGCGCCTTGCTTGTGCGCGTCGACCGCAACGTTGGTGTGGCATGTGGTGGCGAGATTCGCCTCAACGGCCAGCGTCTGGACACCAGCGTGCCCTCGGAGTGGGAAGCGGGGCAGCGGCTGCTGATGAACCGCCTAGTCGATCTGGCGGTGATCGAGAATTCGCCGCGCAGCATCCTGGACGAGGGGCTGGCGTACGATCGTTGCCTGGTGGGCGTGGTCACCGACGTTTCCGCACCGACCGGGCTGGAAGATCACTATGTCACGACGCAGGAGCAGATGCGCCGCGTGCTGCGCACCCAGGTCGACGTGGTGCTGCCCCAGGGCTGCGCGGTGCTCAACGCCGACTGCGACGTGTGCGCCGGCCTGGCCGAGCTGTGCGACGGCGACGTGCTGCTGTACAGCTCCGATACCGGCCACAGCCGACGCGACGCCCACGTGGCCGAAGGCCGGCGCTTTCTCGGCATCGCGAACGGGCACGTCATTCTGTACCACGGCAATGGTCAGCGCATGATCGCCGACCTTGCCCACCCGACACTGCAGGCATTGCTGACGCAGGTGTCGGCGTCGACTCTGCTGGCCACGGTGGGCGCGGCACTGGCCCTGAACGTCAGTGTCGAGCTGATCCGCGCCGGTCTCGAATCCCTACCCGAGGGGTACCTCTCCCCCCTTGACCCTTGCGTTTTCCCCGCTCCATGAACGTCACGCGCTTGCGGGCCTTGCGCGGCCCCAATCTCTGGTCACGTTACACGGCCATCGAGGCGACGGTCGAATGCTCGGCGCAGGAGCTGGATCTGCGGTCGCTGGGGCCTTTCGAAGCCCGCCTGCGCGAGCGCTTCCCGCAGCTGGGCATGCTGCCGGAGCCCACCGCCAGCGGCGTGCTGACGATGGCGCACGCGCTGGAGGTCACCGTGCTGGCACTGCAGACGCACGCCGGCTGCCCCGTGAGCTTCAGCCGCACCGTGGCAGCGCCCGACCCGGGCGTCTTTCAGGTGGTGGTTGAGTATACGCAGGAGGAGGTGGGGCGGCTGGCGTTCGAGCTGGCGCTGCAGCTGCTAGACGCGGCGCGTGACGATACCGCCTTCGACGTCGCATCCGCACTGCAGCGCCTGCGTGAGCTCGACGAGGACGTGCGTCTGGGGCCGTCCACCAGCTCGATCGTGGAGGCCGCCGTGGCGCGTGGCATCCCGTACCGGCGCCTGACCTCCGGCAGCCTGGTGCAGTTTGGCTGGGGCAGCAAGCAGCGCCGCATCCAGGCGGCTGAGTGCGACACCACCAGCGCCATCGCCGAAGATATCGCGCAGGACAAAGACCTGACCAAGAAGCTGCTGCACGCCGCGGGTGTGCCGGTACCGTTGGGTCGGCCAGTCGCCGACGCCGAGGATGCCTGGCGCGCGGCCCAGGAGCTGGGTGGCGCCGTGGTGGTCAAGCCGCGCGACGGGCATCAGGGCAAGGGGGTCACGGTCAACGTCAGCACGCGCGAGCAGGTGCTTGCCGCCTACGAGGCCGCGCGCCACTACGGCAGCGAGGTGATGGCGGAGCGCTACCTGCCGGGCATCGACTTCCGGCTGCTGGTGGTGGGCCGCAAACTGGTGGCGGCCGCTCGCCGCGACCCGCCGCTGGTCATCGGCGACGGCGTGCACAGCGTGCGCGAACTGGTCGATCAGGTCAACGCCGACCCGCGCCGTGGCGACGGCCACGCCACGCCGCTGACCCGCATCCGCCTCGACGAGATCGCCATCGACCGGCTGGCCCAGCAGGGATTGACGCCGGATTCCGTGCCTCCGCGGGGCATGCGCGTGGTGCTGCGCAACAACGCCAACCTGTCCACTGGCGGCACGGCCACCGACGTCACCGACGAGGTGCACCCGCTGGTGGCGCAGCGCGCCGTGGCCGCGGCGCTGACCGTGGGGCTGGATGTGTGCGGCGTCGATGTCGTGTGCCAGAGCGTCGTCGAACCGTTGGAAACCCAAAGCGGCGGGATCGTGGAAGTCAACGCTGCCCCTGGCCTGCGCATGCACCTCAGCCCCTCATTCGGCAAAGGGCGCCCCGTCGGCCAAGCCATCATCGACCACATGTTCCCGCCGGGCGAGGATGGGCGCATTCCGCTGGTGGCCGTCACCGGCACCAACGGCAAGACCACCACCGTGCGCCTGACGGCGCACCTGCTCCAACAAAGGGGATGGCGCGTGGGCTTTACCGACACCAATGGCGTGTACGTCAACGGGCGGCAGATCGACAGCGGCGATTGCAGCGGCCCCAAGAGTGCGCGCCGCGTGCTGGCGCACCCCGATGTGGACGCCGCGGTGCTGGAGACGGCACGTGGCGGCATCCTGCGCGAGGGTCTGGCCTTCGACCGCTGTCAGGTTGCCGTCGTCACCAACATCGGCAGCGGTGACCACCTGGGCCTGAACTACATCACCACGGTCGAAGACATCAGCGTCCTCAAGCGCGTCATCGTGCAGAACGTGGCGGTCAACGGCACAGCGG
>Ga0209721_1000321_pt1 | contig 45638 bp, 44 predicted proteins | sample TshhotsprinmetaG_FD_184139 | JGI IMG/M metagenome (GOLD analysis project Ga0209721, IMG submission 184139) | Hot spring microbial communities from South Africa to study Microbial Dark Matter (Phase II) - Tshipise hot spring metaG (SPAdes)... | ecosystem: Environmental > Aquatic > Thermal springs...
TTACACACCAACGCCCCCAAAACCCCTGCGGTCAGACGGCCCCCCCTGGGCCTGCTGGTCGTATGTTTGTTGATATCAGCAGGAATACTTCTGCTCAGCCTCGGGAAGGCCTTTCAGCTCCCCGGGTTCATGCTCCTGGTGGCCGCTCTAAGCGCCGGCTATGGCCTGATGCCCGGCCTTTACACAGCGCTGGCCCTCGCCGCGCTCAGCGCATGGCTCAGCAACCCCCCGGCCTCGAGCCTGTGGGTTTTATCGGCGCTGGGGGCCACAGCCCTGATATCTGGGGGGGTTAGAAAAGCGCTGCAACAACAGCAGGAAACCTCCAATCAGCTTGCCTGGCTATCCTACGCCCTGCAGGCCCTGCTGGCCGCCAACCGCCGCGAGCAACTGCTCACGGCCATACCCAGCCTGCTCGAGCCACTGGGCGCACAGGTCGGGGTATGGTGGCTTCAGCACGGGGAACTGCGGCTGCACCACACCAGCCACCCGCGGGAAGCCGAGGCCCTCGAGCAGGTAGCCATGCAGGCCCGCACCCAGGGTGCAGCGGTGTACACGCAGTGTGGGCAGCCCCTTCACCATTGCGTGGCAATTCCCCTGTACGAGCGCAACAAGATAACGGCCGTGGTCAGTCTAAAACGCCGCCGGGCTTTTGGGCCTCAAACACAAGGCTACCTCGAGCAGCTAGCTCAAGCCGCAAGCAGCCGCCTGACCTCCATCGCAGAGCAGGCCGAAGCCCATCTGATGCACCAGCTCTCCACGGCTCTGGTCGCGGCTGATTCGGTGACGGTGCTGGCTGAACGGGCCCTGGCCCTGCTGACCTCGGCGCTGGGCGTACAGCACGGCATTATCCTGCAACAACAGGGCAGCCGGATGCGCATCCTGGCCCGGCTTGATGTAAAGCAGCCCCCAGACGACTGCTGGCAGGCCCACATCTCCGATAGCCAGGGGCTTTTTTGGACAGTTTACCGCACTGGACAGCCCATCTTTATCGACCAGCTAGAGCAAAAAACCTCGATACAGAGCATCGCTGTTCACCCCATTGGCCTTTCTAATCGGCCTCGAGCCCGCGTGCTGCTGGGTCTGGCCCACCCACAGCCATATCCCTGGCTGCCCTGCACACAGGATTTGCTGGCTATGGCGTGCCGATCAATAGGTCTGGCGCTGGAAGGGGCCATCGCCCGGCAGCGCCTGGAGCGCGTGCTCGAGCTCTCACACAAAGCCACACTGGAAGACTCCGAGAGCCTCTATCAGCAGGTGCTAACCTCGGCCGTCGAGCTGATACCGGGCGCCGAGGCCGGCAGTCTGTTGGTGCGCAAGGGCGAACGCTTCCACTTCCAGGCTGCGGTTGGATACGACCTGGAAAGCCTGCAAGGCCTTAGTTTTAGCGAGCAAGACCACCTCAAGTGGTACGGTCATCACCCCGCGGGGTGGTATGCCGGTGAGCCGCGCATCCTCTCCAGCGAGCAAGCCTCCATCCAGGAGCGCAGCGCCAGCAGCTCTGCAGGGCAGACGGTCGCCCATACCAGGCGCATTCAGTCCAACCTGGCCGTCCCGGTGCTTTATCAGGGCAGCGTGCTGGCTTTGCTCAACCTGGACAACTTTCACGACCCCCAGGCGTTCGGTTCGGATTCCCTGGAGGTCGCCCGCTTCTTCGCAACCCCGGTTGCAGCCCTGCTTCATCAGGCACACACCCGCCAGAGCCTTGCGGAGGCCGCCTTGAGCGATCCGCTCACCGGCCTGGCCAACCGGCGGGCTTTCAACAAGTTTTTCGATGAGGAACTGGCCCGCTCGAGGCGGTACCAGCAATCCTTTGCGCTGCTTGTGCTGGATTTGCAGGGCTTCAAAGCCATCAACGACCGGCTGGGGCATGCCTTTGGAGACGAAGCCCTGGTTCGGGTGGCCCAGGCCCTGCAGAAAACCAGCCGTAAGAGCGATGGCCTGTTCCGCCTGGGCGGGGATGAGTTTGCGGCCATTCTGCCCCGCACCACCGCCGATCGCGCCATGCATGTGGCCCAGCGCTATGCTAAAGCCGTTCAGGCCATCCGCATCGAGGGTGTGCCTTTGGGGGTGAACATCGGCCTGGCGGTCTATCCACAGGATGGTTCTAGCAAAGAAGACCTCCTGCGGTTGGCCGATCAGCGGATGTACGCCGCCAAAGCCCAGCGCGTCAGCATTCTGAGCCAGAACAGCTCAATTTCATACAAAACTCTGAGTTTGGCGATACCCTGAGTTTAACACCCCCTAAAGCCGGGCCGGGGTGTAGGCTTGAAACAGGGTGAACAGCATGCGTTGGCATAACCTGTACCGCCGCTGGGTATTACAAAGACATTTTCGCTTCGCCAAAGAGCACCTGGGCGATCACTTTTTCGATGCCCTCACGGCCTATGCCCTGGGCTTAGGCAAGCTTGGTATTGTGGAGGCCAAGGAGGCGGCCTGGGCCCTCAGCCAGCTCCGCAAGGATCCCATTCCGGGCTTTAGCGGGCAGCTCGAGGATGTGTTTTTTACCATAGATTTCTACCTGCGCGAGCGCTTTGGTTCCGAGGTGGCCAGCGCGCTGCGCCGGGGCCTCTCCCGCAACGACCTCGACCTGACGGTGTTCCGCGCCTATGCCTGCGAGCGGCTGCTGCGGGTTTTGACCTCGCTATCGGACTTAAGGCGGGAACTGCTGGGCCTGGGCCAGAACCACCGCCAGACCCTCCTCACCGCCTATACCCACCACCGCCCAGCCCAGCCCACCACCCTGGGGCACTACCTGACCGGGGTGGAAAACCTGCTCTCGCGCGACTACCAGCGGCTACGCTCGGCCTTCCAGACCACCGACAAGTGCCCGCTGGGGGCCTCGACCCTGGCGGGCAGCCCCTACCCGGTGGATCGCAAGGCCCTGGCCCAGTGGCTGGGGTTTGGGGGCACCCTCGAGCACACCTACGACGCCATCGCGGCCGGCGACTGGGCCCTGGAGATCGCCTATGCCCTGGCAGGTATGGCTACCAGCCTCTCGCGCCTGGTGGCCGACCTGCTGTTCTGGGCCGAGCAGGGGGGGTTCCTGGTCGCCGAAAAAATCAGCCAGGGCTCCTCGATTATGCCGCAGAAGGTCAACCCGGTGGTGCTGGAGCACGTGCGGGGCTTCCTGGCCGAGCTGATGGGCGGCCCCACCACCCTGGGCCACCTCAACTACAGCACCCCCTTTGGCGACGTCAACGACCACGGGCCGGGGGTGCTCGAGCCCCTCTACAACCTGTTCTACGCCGCCGAGGGGGCCGTGGCCCTTCTGCGGGTGGCCCTGCAGGAAAGCCGCTTTGTGCCTGAGGTGCTGGCCCAGGGCCTGCGCGACCGCAGCGTGCTGGCCTCCGAGCTGGTGGATGTGCTGGTCGCCGGAAAGCGCCTTTCGCTGGCCGAGGCCTACCCCAAGGTACAGGGCATGCTGCGCGAATTGAGCAGCAAGGGCCGCACCGTGGCCGAGCTGGGCCTGGACGACCTGCAAAGCCACCTGGGGTTTGGCGACCCCGAGCTGTTACAGGCCCTGGAGCCCGAGCGCTTTATAGCCCGGCGCAAGGTGCTGGGTGGGGCCGCCCCCGAGGCCCAGGCGGTCTATCTGGACTACGCCCTCAACCGCCTCAAGCTCGAGCGCCTGGAGCTAAAGGAGCTCAAAAGCCGCCGCCGCAAGGCCCTGCGCACCCTGGCCCAGGATCCTCTCAGTTTGTTGGGGGAGGCGCGTTCGCAGAGCCCAATTCAATCCTACAGAGCCTAATTTAGGCATATCCTCCAAAAACAGCAGCCCAGCGCTCCGATGCAAAATTACCGATAAATCCTACAGCCCGGTTTCGACAACCCGTCTGCTGGAGCCGGCGTCGAAGGTGCTTCAACTCAAAACAGGCCGTGCCAGGTTATAAAATAACCAGGGTGATACTGTGAGCAAAACCTACAAGATTTGTTTGATTGAAGGCGACGGCATCGGCCACGAAGTAATTCCCGCCGCCAGGCTGGTACTGGAAGCTACCGGACTCAAGTTTGAGTTTGTTGAGGCCCAGGCCGGCTGGGAGACCTTTGAGCGAATAGGCACCTCGGTGCCCGAGGCCACCCTCGAGGCCGTTACTCATACCGATGCCACCCTCTTCGGTGCAGCCACCAGCCCCACCAAAAAAGTACCGGGCTTCTTCGGAGCCATCCGCTACATGCGGCGCAAACTAGATCTGTTCGCCAACGTGCGCCCGGCCAAACACCACCCTGTGCCGGGCTCGAGGCCAGGGGTCGACCTGATCGTGGTGCGCGAGAATACCGAGGGGCTTTATGTAGAGCAGGAACGTAGCTACCTCGAGGGCGAGATCGCCATTGCCGATACGGTCATTACCCGCAAAGCCAGCGCGCGCATCGGCGAGTACGCCGCCCGGCTGGCGGCCAGCCGCCCCCGCAAGCAGCTCCATGTGGCGCACAAAGCCAACGTGCTACCCATGACCCAGGGCCTGTTCATGAACACCGTGCTGGCCGAAGCGGCCCGCTTCCCGGAGGTCAAAACCCAAGACATCATCATCGATAACTGCGCCATGCAGCTCGTGCGCAACCCCGAGCGCTTCGACGTGATCGTGACCACCAACCTGTTCGGCGATATCATCTCCGATCTCACCGCCGGGCTGGTGGGCGGCCTGGGCATCGCGGCCAGCGGCAATATTGGCATCAAGCACGCTGTGTTTGAGCCGGTGCACGGCAGCGCACCGGATATCGCCGGGAAGGGCATTGCCAACCCAGCAGCCACCATCCTCTCAGGCGTGATGATGTTGGATCATTTAGGCGAACACGAAGCCGCCCGCCGGGTAGAAGCCGCCGTGGATAAGGTGCTCCAAGAGGGCCCCCGCACCCCCGACCTTGGCGGCAACGCCACCACCCTCCAGTTTGCCGAGGCCGTGGCCCGGTCTCTATGAGCGATAAGCGGTGCGCGGCCCTGTGCAAATGACGCTCCCACAGCCGTCTAGGCGATGGAGCATTAAGATTGGATGTGCAAATGAACTGTCTAAAGGTTAAAACCTAGGCTAGAGTGGTCAATATGACCGCTGCAGCGCAGATTTATCGTGCTATACTGACACCTAGTTTGAGATTCATGTGGGAAAGGGGGCAGCGTGCGTGATTTCTTTGGCGGGTTGCTGAGACCCAGAATCGAGGCGCTCGGCCTCGAGATTGGATCGGCCAATATCAAAATGGTCGAGCTGTCCGGAACTCCCCCCAGCCTGAAAAACCTGAGCATCAGGCCCACCCCGCCAGGGGTGGTTCAGGAGGGTTCGATCATCGAGCCGGGCGCCCTGACCGAGGTCATCAAAGAGATGCTGGCTGAGATGCGCACCCGCAAGCGCTACGTGGTAACGGCGGCCAGCAACCTGGCGGTCATTACCCGCACCTTGCAGGTGCCCAAGATGCCCATCAAACAGATGGAGGAAGCTGTACGCTGGGAAGCTGAACGCTACATCCCTTTCCCAATTGACGAGGTGGTGCTGGATTACGCCCCCCTCGACTCCCTTGAGGCCATTCCAGATGGGGAGCAGATGGACGTGGTGGTAGGGGCGGCCCGGCAGGAGACCGTGGCCAGCCTGGTCGAGGCCCTCAAAGCCGCCGGTCTGGAGCCATTGGTGATCGACGTTAAGCCATTTGCCGGTCTGCGCACCCTGGGCGCCCGCCTGGCGGCCACCGACCGTGAGCCCATCACCCTCTTCCTCGAGATCGGGGCTGAATCCTCGGCCCTGGTTCTGACCCGTGGTGAGCGGTTGCTCCTGAACCGCGTCATCAACCTATCCGGTAAGGACTTCACCGCTGCGATTTCGAAAGCGTTCAACCTCGATGTGGTGGCCGCCGAAGACGCCAAGAAAAACTACGGCCTGGCTACCATCCCCACCGAAGATGAAGACCTGCTGCTCGACTTCGACGCCGAGCGCGAGCGCTTCAATCCGGCCCGTATGTACGACGCCATCCGCCCGGTGCTGGTCGAGCTGACCACCGAGCTGCGCCGAAGCCTGGAGTTCTTCCGGGTTCAGGTGGGCGACCTGGGGGTCGATCAGGGCTTTGTGGCCGGAGGGGGCAGCAAGCTAAGAAGCTTGGTGCCGCTTTTGTCTGATACACTGGGCATCCCACTGGAAACCGCCGACCCCTGGCAGGGTCTTCAAATCGATAAAAGCCGCTTCGATCTGGAGTACCTGCGCAGTCTGGCGCCCGAGTTTACGGTACCGGTGGGCCTGGCCCTACGGGGGGTGAATCCGCTTGATTAAACTCAACCTCCTGCCCAAGAACCTGCGCCGTCGGGTTGAGCCCGGCTGGTGGCGCCTGGCCGCTGTGGCGGTGGTGCTCGCGGTGCTGGGGACGGTGGCCTTCCTCCATCTCTCTACGCTCTCAAGGGTTCAGGCACTGGAGAACCAGCGCGACCAGCTCCAGGTAGAGGTGGATGTGCTACGCCCCTTCATCGCCGAGCAAAACCGCCTCAACCAACAACAGCGCGAACTCGAGCAGCTCCTAGCCGTGCGCAACCAGCTACGCGAACGTTTCGTGCCCTGGTCGGACAACCTGGCCCTGGTCATCAATCAGATTCCACGGGAAGGCCGCCGGTTTGGGGTGGCCCTGCGCAGCATCGGCACCAAAGTCCTCACGCCCCAAGAAGTCCAAAGCAACGTACAGAACGGTCTATACGACGGTAAGCCGGTCAACGTGGAATTCAACCTCCAAGGCGAAGCCATCGGCCAGAACGCCCTGATTCGCTTCGTTGAGGCCTTCGAAACCTCGCCGCGCTTCGGCATTAACTTCCAAAGTGCCAGCCTGGATCAGCAGCGGCAGCTTTACACCTTTGGGGCCACCATCGGCCTGGTTCGGCCGACCTCGCAAACCACCAGCAACACATCGGGAGGTGAAAATAGTGGTAGCCCTTCTCGCTAGAATGGGCCAGCGTGAGTGGGCCATCGTCGCTATAGTGGCCGCCTTGTTGCTGGGCATGATGTGGTACTTCTTTGTAACCCAGCCCCTCCAAGGGCGCATCCCCGAATTACAGGCCGAGGTGGATCGCCTTACCGTCGAGCGCGATCGGGGCCGTGCGGCCCAGCGCGCCTTGCCCCAGCTTCGTGAGACCATTGCGCGCCTAGACGCCGAGCGGCAGCAGTTCTTGCGCGAACTGCCCCCCACCGAGCAGCTTGGTCGGGTGTTGAGCTCCCTGGCGCAAACCGCCCGGGAAAGTGGGGTGGTGCTGCGCGCCCTGAGCCGCAGCCCTGGGGACAACCAGGGGGTTGCCAATGTGCGGGCCACCAACCTGGCCTTGCAGGTTGAGTCGCCCTTCCCCGAACTGTACGTGTTCTTGCGCAACCTCGAGGGTCTGCAGCGCTTCGCCACCGTCTCGGGCCTCAACCTCACCCTTGGCGGCAGCGGGCCCGCCGCTACGGAGGCCCAGGCCACCAACCCCATCATCAACACCAGCCTGACCATGACGGTCTACACCTATACCGGTCAGGCCCAGCCCAACCAACCTGGAGGTCAGCCATGAATTTCCTCCAGCGCATGCCCCAGGGAGCCAAAGTAGCGCTGGTTGCAGTCCTCCTGGTAGCGGCCGTGGCCGCTTGGTACATCGGCTTCTTCCGTCCAAACCAGGCAGCCCAGCAGCCTGCGGCCCCCACCCCAACACCCGCACCTGAGCCCAGCGCCCCGCTGACCACTGCCCGGCCCCTCGAGGTGCTGCCGGTGCCTTTTCTGGTCACCGAGGCGCCCCGCTCAGAGCAAGCACAGGAGCAGGGTCAAAGCCCCGTCGCTGTTGCAACCACCCAGCCACGGGTAACGGTGCCGCCTAACCCCTTTGTACCCCTGATCATCGAAACGGCGCCAACCGCTGTGGCCCAGCCCAACCCGCCAGCCCCGGCCCTCACCAGCCGCCCAGCCACCGCGCCGGTAACCCCGCAGCCCATCCCAAGCCAGACCACCCAGGTACAGGTGCGGCAACCCACCACCCCGCTACCACAACCCAGCCTACCTGGCACCCGACCCACGCCCAGCGTAGCTGCACCTTCTACCCCTTCCGCCCCACCCCGCCTGGCCCAGGGCACCACTCGCACCAGCCTACCCCCTGCAGTCAGCCTGGGTTCGGGTGCGCTTCCCATCCGCCTCACCCCTCTAGAACGCGAACTGAGCAGCGTGGGTGCTTCCACCACGGCCGCAGCGGCCCTGGATGTCCAGCCCACCGCCGCCAGTGGCAGCAGCCTCGACTTCGCACGAGCCGAGATCGATGCCCGGCTCGCCCAGGTGCTCGAGCCCAAAAGCAGCCTTAGCCGCACGCAGGAAACCACCCAGGAAAGCAGCCTGGCCCGCTTCGTGCGCGAGCAAAACCTCAAGCTCTCGGGGGTGGTGCTGGGCCCAACCAGCGTAGCCATCTTCCAGAGCAAGGACGGCTTTACGGTACTGCCGGTCGGCCGCACCCTCCCTGGTAGCGATGTGCTGCTTAAAAGCTTGAGTGCAAAAGAAGCCCTCTTGGTACAAGGTTCGGAAAGCCTGAACCTGACGATGGACAATCCCTAGGCGGTGAATATGAAGCGTTTGATTGCTCTTTTGGTGGTGTTGAGTCTGGCGCTGGCCCAGGGTACTTTGCCCAGGGATGCCCGCTTCGACCAACCGGTAAGCAACATCGGCACCAACCTACCCCTACCAGCCCTGCTGGACGCGCTGGCCCGTAGCGTGGGGCTCTCCCCCATCCTGCGTGACATCCCCAACGTCAACGTTACAGCCGACATCGACCAGAAACCCTTCCGGCAGGTCTGGGACTTGCTCATCAACACCTACGGCGATGGCCGCATCACCTACGCCTTGCTCGATAACAACGTAATTGTGGTAGGGCCCAAGGAAGTGGTGGATCGGGCCCGCGGGCAGACCGCCCAGCCCGCCCAAACCAGCGAGCCGGTAGCACGTGAGTTCTACCAGGTGCGCTCGGGCGACCCAGCCGCCCTGGCCACCTTTGTTCAGCAGGAGGTGCCGGGGGTTACTGTGCGGGCTGTACCCGGACAAAATGTGCTCTCCATCAGCGGCCCCTCCCGGGCTGTAAACGACGCTCTCAACTTCTTGCAGCGCATCGATGTACCCAGGGCCACCACAGCGACCATACCGGTGGTGCAAAAGTCGTTTGCCCTCTCGCATGCCCGCGCCACCGAACTGGCCGATGTGCTGGGCAAGGCCATCACAGCCCAAGCCCAGGGCCAGACCACCCCGGCTCAAGGGCAAGGGCAAGGGCAGGCCCAGCCTGCCCCGCAGGTAACGGTGGTGGCCGAACCCCGCACCAATACCCTGATCGTTACCGGCACAGCCGAGCAGATTGCCCTGGCCGAGCGCCTGATTCCCAACCTGGATCGGCCTGTGCAGCAGGTGCAACTGCAAATCCGGGTGCAGGCGGTTTCAGGTGAGGTCATTCGCAACCTGGGTATCAAGTGGGAGACCGTCTCAGGGGGCAACCTGATCGCCAGCTTCCTGTCCACCGGGCTCAACCTGATCTTCGATGCCACCCGCAGCCTGGCCTCCCTTAACATCCGGGCGGTGCTGGACGCCCTGGAAAAACAGCAGCTTTCGCGCCGCCTGAGCGACGCCAATGTGCTGGTGGAGGACAACTACGGCGCCGACACCTCCGACCTGCGGGCCACCGGGGCCAAGGGCGCGGAGATCAAGGTGGGGGGTCGGCTGCTCATCCCCATTACCATCGGCGATCAGATCACAGTGCGTGAGTTCGATTATGGCCTGCTGGTGCGGGTACGCCCGCAAATCTCAACCGACGGCAACATCCTGCTCGAGGTCTTCACCCAGACCGGCGGCGACCCGGCTGATGGCCCAGCCGGCAGCATCCGCATTCCGCAACAATCCACCCTATCCAAACTGCGCATCCGCGACGGCCAGACCGTGGTGCTGGGGGGCCTGATTCAGAAGGTGACCGACACCTCCGAGACCAAAATTCCCCTCCTCGGCGATATTCCCTTGCTGGGCGAGCTTTTCAAACAACGCACCTCCTCGATCAAGGACGATGAGCTGATTGTGATCATCACCGGTAACATCGTTAAGGACTCCGCCCAGCGCTAAGCCCCGTATCCCCAACAGCCGGGCCCTGTCCCGGCTTTTTTCATATGGGCCCCTACGCGGTTTTGGACTTGGCCGCGGTTATGCTAGATTCTGTTCATGCGTTTTCTGACTGCTGGAGAATCCCACGGGCCACAGCTCACAGGCATTGTGGAAGGCCTGCCCAGCCAGCTCCCCCTTACGGTGGAGGACATCAACCCCTGGCTCAAGAAGCGCCAGGGCGGGTACGGGCGCGGGCGGCGGATGGTCATCGAGACCGACACAGTGGAGTTTATGAGCGGTGTGCGGGCCGGGCGTACCACCGGCGCACCGGTGACCCTGGTCATCAAAAACACCGACTACCGCAACTGGGTCGAGATCATGGATCCAGCCCCCGGCAACGAGCCGCGCAAAAAGGCCCTTACAGCAGCCCGGCCCGGCCACGCCGACCTTGCGGGGGGTGTCAAATACGGGCATAAAGACTTACGCGATGTGCTCGAGCGGGCCTCGGCCCGCGAAACCGCCATGCGGGTAGCGATAGGGGCCATCGCCCATAAGCTGCTCTCGTTTTTTGGGGTGGAAAGCGCCTCGTTCGTGGATGGGATGGCCGGGGTCTGGAGCGAGGTTCCCTTCGACTGGGGCCTCAAGGAGCGCATCGAGGCCAGTCCGGTACGGATGACCGACCCCCAGGCCGAAGCCGAGGTGATCCGCCGCATAGACGAGGCCAAGGCCGCCGGCGACACCCTGGGCGGCATCATCGAGGCCCGTTTCAAAGGACTGGTCATGGGGCTCGGCTCCCAGATGCACTGGGATCGCAAGCTCGACGGGCGCATCGCCCAGATGGTGATGAGCATTCCGGCCATTAAGGGCGTGGAGATTGGCCCCGGTTTTAGCAACGCCATGAAGCCGGGCTCGCAGGTTCACGACCCCATCTACTGGGAGGCCAGCCGGGGCTACTACCGCCGGAGCAACCGTTCGGGGGGCACCGAGGCCGGTATGACCACCGGAGAAGAGCTGGTGGTGCGGGCTGCTCTTAAGCCCATCGCCACCCTGATGAAGCCCCTACCCACGGTTGATGTGGTGACGCACCAGCCCGCCGATGCCGCCCGGGAGCGCTCCGACGTGACCGCGGTGCCAGCGGCCAGCGTAATTCTGGAGGCCCTGGTGGGCATCGTGCTGGCCCAGGCCTACCTGGAGAAATTTGGCGGCGACACCCTGGACGAGCTGATTGAACGGGTCGAGCGGTACAAGCAACGGGTACTGGCCTATTAGCCCCTTCGACCCCGAAAGCCGACAGCCCCCAGCAGATGAGGGATATCTATACCACACCCCAAGGCCCATTTCCCAACCCTCTTTTATGATTGAGATTGAACGCCCCGTTACCTGGGTAGCCCTGACCGGCTTTATGGGTGTGGGCAAGAGCCGCATCGGGCGGGAGCTGGCCCGCGAGCTGATGCTGCACTTCATTGACCTCGACCGCTACATCGAGCGGCAGATGGGGCTCTCGGTGGCTGATATTTTCCGTCACCTGGGGGAAGCCACCTTCCGGCAGCTCGAGGCCGAGGCCGTTAGCGAGCTCACCCAGAAAGATTACTTGGTGCTTTCGCTGGGGGGTGGCACCTTTGTCAACCCTGAAAACCGGTGGAAGCTGTTGCAGCGTGGGCCGGTGGTGGCGCTCTGGGCCAGCCCCAGCACCATTTTCGAGCGCATCAGCCGCCGCCCCGGCCAGCGTCCCATGTTGGATAACCCCGACCCCTTTAAACGCATCCAGCAGCTCCTGGCCGAGCGAGAGACGGTTTATCGCCAGGCCACCCTCCACGTCTCTACGGACAACCGCCGCATCCCTGAGGTGGTAGACGAAATTATCCAGCGGCTGTGGAACTATGCAAAAACTAGAGATTAAGCACCCCGTTCCCTACCCGATTCACCTGGGATTCGCGCTCGAGCTCCCCCAGGCCCCGGGCCCCCGGGCCCTCCTTTACGATTTAGCTGTACAGGACTACGCCCAGCAGGTGGCCGCCCGCCTGGAGATTCCATTCAGTCTAGGGCTGCCCGGCGGTGAAGAGGCCAAAAGCCTCCATAGCTACAGCCGGGTGCTATCCTGGCTGGCCCAGCAGGCCCTTCCCCGCAACACCACGCTGTATGTGGTGGGCGGAGGCTGTCTTACCGACCTGGGTGGGTTTGTGGCCGCCACCTACCTGCGCGGGATACGGTACATCAGCCTACCCACCACCACCCTGGCTATGGTGGATGCCTCGGTGGGCAACAAAACCGGCCTCAACCTCCCCGAGGGCAAAAACCTGGTTGGGGCCTTCCACGCCCCAGCGGGGGTGTACGCCGAGCTCAGCACCCTCCGCACCCTTCCGCCCCAAACCTTCAAGGAGGGGCTGGTAGAAGCCTTCAAACACGGCCTCATTGCCGGTGATGAGCTGCTGGTTGATGTAGCGCCGATCTCGCCCGACTGGGAAGGCCTCGAGCCCTACCTGGCCCGCGCCGTAATGGTCAAGGTAAGGGTGGTGGAGGCCGACCCAACCGAGCAGAACGAGCGCCGCAAGCTCAACCTGGGGCACACCCTGGGCCATGCCCTCGAGGGCGCCACCCACGGGGCCATATCCCACGGGGTGGCGGTGGCCTACGGGCTGCTCTATGCAGCCCTGCTGGGTCGGGCCCACGGGGGGGCAGACCTGGTACCCACGGTGCTAAAGCTCTTGCAGTGGCTCTCCCCTGCCCCACCCCCAGGCCTGAGCTGGGAAGACCTGACCCCGTTCCTCAGCCGCGACAAGAAGAAGGTGAGCCAGGCCCTTCACTGGGTCATCCCCATGGGGATGGGCCGGCTGGAGATCCGGCCCGTACCAGAAGAGGTGCTGGTAGGCTGCTACCAGGAATTCCTCGAGTTGCTGGCTTCCCTCGAGCGCAGCGCTACAAAACCGCTTTAGGCTCGACATAGGGCAGGCCAAAGGCCTCGGCCACCCCCCGGCAGGTTAGTTGACCCTGGTGGGTGTTGAGGCCCTGTAGCAAGGCTGCATCCTCTTGCAGCGCGTCCAGGCCCTTCTCGGCCAGCTTGAGCAGGTAGGGCAGGGTCTGGTTGGTGAGGGCGAAGGTGGAGGTGCGCGGAACCGCCCCCGGCATATTAGCCACCCCGTAGTGCACCACTCCGTCTACTACATAGGTGGGCTCGGCGTGGGTGGTGGGGTGGATGGTTTCCACACAACCCCCCTGATCCACCGCCACGTCTACAATCACCGCCCCTTCTTTCATGGTGGAGAGCATCTCGCGGGTAACCAGCTTGGGCGCTTTAGCCCCCGGAATCAGCACCGCCCCAATCAACAGGTCGGCGTGGCGGATGGAGGCCGCCACATTGGCCTCGGTGGAGGCCAGGGTGATTACCCGCCCGCCAAACACATCGTCGAGGTACTGCATGCGGGCCTTGCTAACCTCCAGGATGGTCACCTGCGCGCCCATACCCAGGGCGATTTTGGCCGCGTTGGTGCCCACAATGCCGCCGCCGATGATCACCACACTGGCCGGGGCCACCCCTGGCACGCCCCCCAGCAGCACCCCGCGTCCGCCGTGGGGCTTCTCCAGGGCCGCTGCCCCCACCTGCGGGGCCATCCGCCCGGCCACCTCGCTCATGGGGGTGAGCAGGGGCAGGGAGCCGTCCTCGAGCTGCACCGTTTCGTAGGCGATGGCGGTCGTACCCCCAGCCAGCAAAGCTTTGGTGAGCGGCTCATCGGCGGCCAGGTGCAGGTAGGTGAACAGGATCAGGCCCCGGCGCAGGTACTTGTACTCCTCGGCAATGGGCTCCTTGACCTTGACCACCAGATCGGCGGCCCAGGCCTCCTGGGCGCTCACGATCTCGGCCCCGGCTTTCTGGTATTCGGCGTCGGAAAGGCCCGAACCCACCCCGGCCCCCTGCTGCACCAGCACCCGATGCCCCCGCCGCACCAGGCTGGTCACCCCGCCCGGCGTGAGGGCCACGCGGTTCTCGAGCGTCTTGATCTCCTTGGGAACACCAATCACCATAACAACCTCCTGTTTTCCCCAAGCCTAGAACGCCCGCCGCGCAAAAGAAAGCCATAAGTTAAGGATAAATATCAGATTTGCTTGAAGTTCTTAAGGCATAATAGGCTTTATGCTTTCCAAACTTTTAGACAAATTCAACATCGCCATTCTGAACGAGCTACAGCGCGATGGGCGGCTCTCCTACAGCGAGCTGGGCCGCCGGGTGGGGCTCTCGACCCCGGCGGTCACCGAGCGGGTGCGCCGCCTCGAGGATGCCGGCGTTATCGCGGGCTACGGGGCCCGGATTAACCCAGGGGCCCTCGGCTACACCATCACCGCCCTGATTGAGGTAGCCACCCCGCCGCACCGCTACCAGCAGATGCTCGAGTTTGCCCAGGCCACCCCGGCAGTACGGGAGTGCTACTTTGTCACCGGCGAGTCGTCGTTTGTAGCCAAGGTGATGACCGCCTCGGTGGAGCAGCTACAGGAGCTCATCCAGCAGCTCGGTTTTTATGGCAGCACCCGCACCTCGGTGGTGCTTTCACAGCCCATCATCAAGGAAATCTTTGAGATGGGCTGACCGCTAGACCTTGAAAACCCGCTTGATGCGTAGCTTGAAGCCGTCGCCTTCGGCGATGGCCACCAGGCGGCGCTTGGGGCCCACCAGGGCCACCAGGCCTTTGGCCGGAATGGCCAGCGGAACGCCCTCCATTACCCGCTTGGCCTCGGCGTGCGTAAGCTCAACGCTGGGGCAGGAAAGGGCCTCGAGCTCGTCCAGGGTTCTGTGCACATCCAGGCGTTCGATCTCCTGGGCCTGCTCGAGGCCAATCCTCCCCACCCGGGTGCGCACCAGCCCCGATAGAAAAGCCTGGGTGCCGAGACGCTGTCCCAGGTCGCGAGCGAAGGAGCGCACATAAGTACCCGGCCCCACCACCAGGCGAATCACCGCGGTGGGGTAGTCGCCCAGCGGCCTGGGCAGCTCGACCGGGCGACCCCGTGGGGCCAGTTGCCAGCCGGTGGCCGAGGGGGCAATGCGATGGGGTATGGGCGCGGGCTCGTAGGCCAGCAGGCTCACCTCGTGGTAGGCCACCGGGCGGGGGGCCAGCTCGAGGGCCTGCCCCCTGCGGGCGGCCTCATAGGCCTTGACCCCCCCCACCTTCACCGCCGAGTAGGCCGGTGGGGTCTGCTCGGTCAACTGCAAAAACCAGGGCAGGGCCGCTTCAATCTCGCGCTGGCTTGGATAGCCCGTATTGGGGCCCATCACCGGCCCTTCGGCATCGAGGGTTGCGGTGGTGACGCCAAAAGAAACCCAGGCGATGTACTCTTTTTCTTCTGCGGACAAAAAAGGCACCAGCTTGGTGGAGGCCTCCGTGGCGAGGATCAGGACGCCCGTAGCCAGGGGGTCGAGGGTTCCGGTGTGACCCACCCGGCGCGTGCCAAGCAGCTTACGGGCCATATCCACCACGTCGTGCGAGGTGCGCCCCAGCGGTTTGTTCACGGCAAATAGGGCCATGCCAGCGGATTGTACCCATAAATAAGCCGGTGCGGCTAGTCGGGGCTTTGCGTAAACTTTTAGCATGAACTGGCAAGCCCGCTACCAGCGTCTGAAGTTTGCTGAGCCCAGCGAAGGCGTGCTCGAGGTCGTTCTTTCAAACCCAGGCCGCCTCAACGCGGCCGATAGTCAGATGCACCGTGAGCTGGCCTATGTCTGGCGGGATATCGACGCCGACCCCGAAATTGCAGCGGTGCTGGTGCGCGGCGAGGGCGGGGCCTTCAGCAGCGGCGGCGACTTCGAGATGATCGAAGAGATGATCCGGGATTACGAAACCTTGCTGCGGGTCTGGAAGGAAGCCCGCGATCTGGTGTACGGGGTGGTGAACTGCGCCAAGCCCATCGTGTCGGCCATCGAGGGGCCGGCGGTGGGGGCCGGGCTGGCCGTGGCGCTGCTGGCCGATATCAGCGTGGCCGGGAAAACCGCCCGCATCGTGGACGGGCATGTGCGGCTGGGGGTGGCAGCCGGCGATCACTCGGTGATGGTCTGGCCTTTGCTGTGCGGTATGAGCAAGGCCAAGTACCACCTGCTGTTGAACGAACCGCTCACCGGGGAGGAGGCCGAGCGCATTGGGCTGGTCTCGCGCTGCGTGGAGGATAGCCAGGTCTATAGCGAGGCGCTCAGAATTGCAACCCGGCTTACCCAGGGGGCCCCTTCAGCCATCCGCTTCACCAAGTACGCCCTCAACAACTGGCTACGCATGATGGGCCCCAACTTCGACACCTCGCTGGCCCTCGAGTTTATGGGTTTTCTGGGCCCCGATGCCCAGGAAGGGCTGCGCTCGCTGCGCGAAAAACGCCCTCCACGCTTCCAGAAGAAGTCTCCCATATAAAAACCAGCACACTCTAGCCCGGCCAGTAATACTATGGTGGGTATGCGCCTACAGCAATTTTTAGCCCGCGCCGGCATTGCCAGCCGCCGCAAAGCCGAAGACCTGATCCGTGCAGGAAGGGTCACCATCAACGAGCAGGTCGCCAGCATTGGAGCGGTCGTTCAACCCGGCGACATCGTACGGCTGGATGGTGAGCGGGTGCGAATGCCGCAAAAAAAGGTGGTGATTGCCCTGCACAAACCCAAGGGCTACACCACCACCCACGAGGACGAACACGCCGAAAAAATCGTCTACGAGCTGGTTCCCAAGCACCCTGGCCTGCATGCGGTGGGACGGCTGGACAAGGACACCGAGGGCCTGTTGCTGCTAACCAACGACGGCCATCTGACCCAGCATCTTACCCATCCCCGCAACCAGGTGCCCAAGCTCTACCGGGCCTGGTGCAAAAACGGCCGGGTCAGTGAGAAAGCCTGTCAGCAATTGGTGCAGGGGGTCGTGCTGGGGGATGGGCTGGCCCAGGCCCTCGAGGCTCATCCGACCAGGAATGGGGTCAAGCTGGTACTAACTGAAGGGCGCAAGCGCGAGGTGCGCCGGATGCTGAACAAGGTGGGGTATCCAGTGGAAAGGTTGGTGCGGCTGGCCGTGGGCCCCATAGAGCTGGGTGAGCTCGAGGCGGGCGAGTGGCGCTACCTCACCCCAGATGAAATCAAGCTGCTGTACACCAGCGCCCAGCTACCCAGGCCCAAAACCCAGGCCCAGAAGCCCACCCCCACACCCAAGGCCAAAACCGGTACACGGCCTCAAAAGAGTACCGTAGAATCTAGCAGTGAACGTCTTTCGACCCGGCAACGGCAAGGTACAAATCGGGGAAGCACAGATCGCCAAGCGCATACGCGAGCTGGGCGAACAAATAAGACTTGACTACCAGGGCCAAGAACCCCACCTAATTTGCGTTCTAAACGGCGCTTTTATCTTTATGGCCGATCTGGTGCGGGCTATTGATATGCCCCTAACCATGGACTTCCTGGCGGTTTCTTCGTATGGCAACAGCCAGAAAACCAGCGGCGAGGTGGAGCTCATAAAAGACCTGCGCCTTCCGATTGCGGGGCGGCACGTAATTGTGGTTGAGGACATTGTGGATACCGGCATCACCATTAACTACCTGCTGCGGATGCTGGAAGCCCGCCAGCCCGCCTCGCTCAAAATTGCCGCCCTGCTCTCCAAACCCTCCCGACGCCAGATTGAGGTACCCATCCACTACCTGGGCTTTGAGATCGAAGATGCTTTCGTATACGGCTACGGCCTCGACCGAAGCCAGTTCGACCGCAACCTACCCTTCATCACCTCTCAGGCCTAAAATAGGTCGTTGCGGGGCCAGCTCTGCATTGGCCCAATCTGACGCGCTGCTGTAGCGCACACCATCCTGCTATGAAAACTTACCGCTACCTCGACTTAATTACCGCGCTGTTTGTGGTGGTGTTGGTGGTCTCCAACATCGCCTCGACCAAAGTGGTGCTTTTTGGCCCTTTTACCTTTGACGGCGGTACCCTGTTGTTCCCCCTGGCCTACATCTTTGGCGATGTGCTCACCGAAGTTTACGGCTACAAAAGAAGCCGCCGGGTGATCTGGACTGGTTTCTTCCTATTACTACTCTCCGCCCTCACCTTTGGCCTGGTTAGCGCATTACCCGCACCCACCGACGAGTTCAGTCAAAAATCGGCGGAAGCCTTCTCTACCATCCTGGGCCTGGTACCCCGCATCGTGCTGGCTAGTCTGGTGGCCTACTGGGTGGGTGAGTTTGCCAACAGCTACATTCTGGCCCGGCTCAAGGTGGCTACCCAGGGACGCTTTTTAGCCCTGCGCACCATCGGGTCTACCCTGGTAGGGCAGGGCCTGGATACCGCTATTTTCCTGCTGATAGCCTTCTATGGCATCTGGGACAACAACCTGCTTTGGACAGTGTTCGTTTCGAACTACATCTTTAAAGTTGGTATAGAGGTACTGTTCACGCCCATTACCTATGCCGTGGTGGGCTTCTTGAAGCGCGCTGAAAACGAGGATTATTACGACCGCAATACCCGCTTCAATCCGTTTGCGCTGCGCTAACAAATTAGTCTCGCATATCTGGTAAAATGCGCGAACCCCAAGCAGGTGCCAAAACCCAGGGGGGTTCGCGCAAGCCGAGAAACTGGCTAGGGGACATTGAAAACCCGCTTTCCCTCCACCTTCCCCCACCCTGCGTCGGAAGCTTTTTTTGGGGGGTTCGCGCAAACGGCCTCTTGAGCCCCGTCCTGCACGCACGCTAGAATGAGGGCGTTGCACTCGGGCAAAAGCTCGAGTGAGGATTGAAACTTACCTGGACGAGGCCCTGAACACCGGGGATGGGGTGTTGCACTCGGGCAAAAGCTCGAGTGAGGATTGAAACTGAACTAGCCAGGCTGGGCTTCTTCGTTGACGCCGAGTTGCACTCGGGCAAAAGCTCGAGTGAGGATTGAAACCTTGCGGGTGATGACCATGCGTAGCCAATCTTCGTTGCACTCGGGCAAAAGCTCGAGTGAGGATTGAAACCACGGTGACGGCGTTGCCGTTCACCTCGAGGACGTTGCACTCGGGCAAAAGCTCGAGTGAGGATTGAAACAAAAGCTAGGCGCTATTTTCTTTTGCATTTACCCATGTTGCACTCGGGCAAAAGCTCGAGTGAGGATTGAAACTTCTAGCGCAAGGGTTACATCCTCTAACCATTGAATGTTGCACTCGGGCAAAAGCTCGAGTGAGGATTGAAACGCCGTTGATTTTCAAGCGCTCCCGGTAGGCGCGGCCGTTGCACTCGGGCAAAAGCTCGAGTGAGGATTGAAACACTGATGGGGAAATTATAGAGATTATGTTTAATGTTGCACTCGGGCAAAAGCTCGAGTGAGGATTGAAACTTGTTGTGCATACCAAGCACAATATTTTTGGAATGTTGCACTCGGGCAAAAGCTCGAGTGAGGATTGAAACCGCAAAACAGGCCGGGAGGACTGGCCCTGGGAGGGTTGCACTCGGGCAAAAGCTCGAGTGAGGATTGAAACGAGCGTGGAGGCATCTGACTCCTCTTCCTCCATCAGGTTGCACTCGGGCAAAAGCTCGAGTGAGGATTGAAACCGGCAATCCCTGGGGTCGCCATGCGCTGCGGGCGGGTTGCACTCGGGCAAAAGCTCGAGTGAGGATTGAAACCTATACAGGACCTCCCTTTCAACCTCCTCCAGGGTTGCACTCGGGCAAAAGCTCGAGTGAGGATTGAAACGGCGCCCCCCCACTGGTGGTTGGCCCAACGGGCCACCGTTGCACTCGGGCAAAAGCTCGAGTGAGGATTGAAACCACTGCGGCCTGCAGGGCCCCCGCCAGGGCCTCGAGGTTGCACTCGGGCAAAAGCTCGAGTGAGGATTGAAACCAAAGAATCAAGAGAGCCTCTTTGCGAATCATTTCGTTGCACTCGGGCAAAAGCTCGAGTGAGGATTGAAACCTGCCTTCTACACGGCTAATGGCCGTGGTAGTGCCGTTGCACTCGGGCAAAAGCTCGAGTGAGGATTGAAACTCAATGAGGCCTGTGTTGTGCACGTGGGAAAAGTCGTTGCACTCGGGCAAAAGCTCGAGTGAGGATTGAAACATGGTCTTTTGCGCTGCGCACCCCGGCCACCACCGGTTGCACTCGGGCAAAAGCTCGAGTGAGGATTGAAACCTGGACTTCAGAAATTTATCGACCGCATCAGCATCCGTTGCACTCGGGCAAAAGCTCGAGTGAGGATTGAAACACAGAGGCGCTCACTACAGCAATGTCGAAAATCCCGTTGCACTCGGGCAAAAGCTCGAGTGAGGACTGAAACGACCTGGCTTGGTCTTAAACCAGGCCTCTCCCTGGGGGTTGCACTCGGCAATAGCTCGAGTGAGGATTGAAACCATGATTCCTCTAGACGAGTTGGCCAGACTCTTTCCCCCTACGCGCCTGCTGCACAAACCCGGCGAGTTGGCGCCATACGAATCCGATGCGCTCACGGCCTTCCGGGCCCGACCGCTGGCGGTAGTGCTACCCGAAACCCATGAAGAGGTGGTGGCCGCGGTGCGCTGGTGTGCCAAGCATCAGGTGCCCTATGTGGCCCGCGGCTCCGGCACCAGCCTTTCGGGGGGCTCGCTGCCCATTGAGGGGGGCCTGGTCATTGGGCTCAACCGCATGAACAAACTCCTGCGGCTCGAGCCCCAGGAGCGCATTGCCGTGGTGCAGCCCGGCTTTATCAACTTACAGGTCTCGAATGCCGCCGCCCCCTATGGCCTCTACTACGCCCCTGACCCCTCTTCCCAGCCGGTCTCGACCATTGGGGGGAACCTGGCCTTTAACTCGGGCGGGGCCCACTGCCTCAAGTACGGCATGACCTCCAACCACGTGCTGGCGGCCAGGGTGGTACTGCCCGACGGCGAGAGCGTGGTGCTGGGCAGCGAGAGCCTAGAGAATGCCGGCCCCGACTGGCTGGGCCTGTTCGTGGGCAGCGAGGGGCTGCTGGGCATCGCCACCGAGATCACCCTGCGCCTTTTGCCCAAACCCGAGGCCTATCACACCGTGCTGGCCGCCTACGACACGCTGGAGAAAGCCGGTGACGCGGTGGCCGCGGTGGTGGCTTCTGGCCTTTTGCCCGGCGCGATGGAGATCATGGACTCGCTGGCGATTGAAGCCGCCGAGGCCGCGGTCAAGGCTGGTTATCCAAGGGAGGCCCGGGCCCTGTTGATTGTGGAGCTCGAGGGCGAACCCCCCCAGGTGGAGGCCGAGGCCCGCTATCTGGACGAGGTCATCCGGCAATCGGGGGCCTACGAGGTGCAGGTGGCCCAGAGCGCCGAGGAGCGCCTGAAAATCTGGAAAGGGCGCAAGGCCGCCTTCTCGGCAGTGGGGCGGCTCTCGCCCGACTACCTTGTGCAAGACGGGGTGGTGCCCCGCTCTAAGCTGGGCCAGGCCTTAGCCGAGATCGAGCGGCTCTCCGCACGCTATGGCCTGCGGGTGGCCAATGTTTTCCATGCAGGCGATGGCAACCTGCACCCCCTGATTCTCTACAACGGGCGGGAGGCCGGGGAGCTCGAGCGGGCCGAGGCGCTGGCGGGGGAGATCCTGCGCCTGTGCGTGGCCCTGGGCGGCTCCATCACCGGCGAGCACGGGGTGGGTATGGAGAAAAAAGCCTACATGCCCGAGATGTTCTCCGAGGCCGACCTGGCCGCCATGCGGCGCATCCGCCTGGCCCTGGATCCCCTCGAGCTTTCCAACCGTGGCAAGATGTTCCCCGGCGGCGAAGCCCCTGCGCTGCACCAGGCCGGGCCCCATCCCCTGGAGCGGGCCGGGGTTATTTCCAGGGAGTAGGCCGCCATGACCGTGCTCCACCCCACCAGCCCCGCCGAGGTGCAGGAAGCCGTCCGGGCCCACAGCCGGGTGCGGGCCAGGGGCGGCGGCAGCAAACCGGCGCTTTCCACGCCAACCGAAGACCAGATCGTTCTGGAGATGCGCGGCCTCTCGGGGGTGCTCGAGTACGACCCCGGCGAGTACGTGCTGGTAGCCCAGGCCGGAACCCCCCTGGCCGAGGTGGAGCGGCTTTTAGCCCAGCACGGGCAGTACCTGCCCTTCGACCCGCCCCTGGTGGAACAGGGGGCCACCCTGGGGGGCACGGTGGCGGCGGGGCTTTCCGGCCCCATGCGGCAGCGCTATGGGGGGGTGCGCGACTTCATCCTGGGGGTGCAGTTCGTGGACGGCACGGGCCAACTGGTGCGGGCAGGTGGCAAGGTGGTCAAGAACGCTGCCGGCTTCGACCTGCCCAAGCTGATGGTGGGCAGCCTGGGGCGGCTGGGCCTCCTCACCGAGCTGGCCTTCAAGGTGTTCCCCTACCCCAAAGCCACCGCCACCCTGCGGCTGGCCTTCCCCAAGCTGGAAGAGGCGCTCGAGATCCTCTACCGGCTGGCGGGCTCGCCCATCGAACTTTATGCCCTCGACCTCGAGCCCCCCGCCACCCTGACCCTGCGCCTGGGGGGCCTGCCCGAAGCCCTCCCGGCCCGGCTGGAGCGGCTCATAGCCTTTGTGGGCAGGGCTGGCGACCTCCTGCAAGGCGAGGCCGAGACCCAATACTGGCGCGACCTGAACCGGCTCGAGCTGGGCGCGGGTTACCTGGTTAAGGTAGCCCTCACCGCCCGGCGCATCCCCACCCTGGAACAGGCCCTGGGCAGCGCCCCCCGCCGGTACATGAGCGCGGGGCATCTGCTGTACCTGGCCTGGAACCACGAGCTGGCCCAGTTGGATACCCTGCTACGGTCTCAGAACTTATCTGGTCTGGTTCTGAGGGGCCACACCGCTCGCCCCCAGATTGGAATAGACTTGGAACAGGTCTTTGGTCAGCGGGTGGCCGCCGCCCTCGATCCTCAAGGCCGGTTCAGCCCTGCTCCACCCCAGTAACCCCAGGAAACCCTATGCAGCACAAAATTGACCTTGAAAAGCTCGGCCCCCAGGGTGAAATCATGGCCCACGCCATCGAGGCCTGTGTGCACTGCGGCTTCTGTCTGCCGCCCTGCCCCACCTACCAGGTGCTGGGCGAGGAGATGGACTCGCCCAGGGGGCGGATTTTTCTGATGAAAGAGGTGCTGGAGGGCAACCTGAGCATGGAGGAAGCCCAGCCCTACCTGGATAAGTGCCTGGGCTGCCAGGGCTGCGTGACGGCCTGCCCCAGCGGGGTGCCCTACGGCGAGCTCATCACCACCTACCGGGGCTGGAGCGAGCCCCAGCGCCACCGCTCCCCTTTCCAGAAGCTCTTCCGCATGGGTATTCAGGAGACCCTCCCCTACCCCACGCGCTTCCGCGCTGCCGCCGCGCTGGGCCAGCTGGGCAAGCCGGTCAAGCCGTTGCTGCCCCCCCTGCTGCAAGCCCCGCTCGAGCTGCTGCCCGCGGCGCTGCCCAGGCTCGAGCCCCTGCCCGAGCTGGTTCCCGCCGAGGGGGAACGGCGGGCTCGAGTGGCCTTTCTGGCCGGCTGCGCCCAGCAGGTGTTGCAGCCCAACTTCAACCACGCCACCCTGCGGGTGCTGGCCCGCAACGGGGTGGAGGTGGTGATCCCCAAAGGCCAGGGCTGCTGCGGTGCACTGGCCATGCACACCGGCGAGCGTGCGCGGGCCCTGCACTTCGCCCGCACCAACCTCAGCGCCTTTGCCGGTGAGTACGACGCCATCCTCACCAACGCCGCTGGCTGTGGCTCGGGCCTCAAAGAGTACCCCCTGCTCTTCCACGGGGAGCCCGAGCAGGCCCAGGCCCACCAACTGGCCGCCAAGGTCAAGGATGTCTCGGTTTTCCTGGTCGAGCTGGGCCTGAAAGCCGTACCCCCGCTGGAGCGGCCCCTCAAGGTGGCCTACCACGACGCCTGCCACCTGGCCCACGCCCAGCAGGTGCGGGCCGAACCGCGCCAACTGCTCAAAAGCATTCCGGGCCTCGAGCTTGTGGAAATTCCCGAAGGCGAGCTGTGCTGCGGATCGGCGGGTACCTACAACCTCGAGCAGCCCGAGATCGCCGCCGCCCTGGGCGAGCGCAAAGCCCGCCACATCCTGGCCACCGGGGCCGAGCTGGTGGTCACCGGCAACATCGGCTGCTTTACCCAGATCCAAACCCACCTGCGCAAGCTGGGCCGGGAGATTCCGGTGCTGCACACCCTCGAGCTGCTGGACCGGGCCTATACCCAAAGCCCCATCCTTCCAGGTCGCTAAAGCCCAGCCCGGATAGAGGCCTATGCGCGCGCTGCTCACCGCCAGTTTTCGGCAGGCTTTAGAACAAACCCACCCGGCCCATCTCACCGCCCAGCACCTCCCCCAGGAAGCCCCGGCGCTGATCGTTTCGGTGGGGAAAGCGGCCATGAGCATGCTGGCCGCGGCCCGGGAGCGGTTTCCAGAGGCGCCCTTTATAGCCGTGCCCAAGGCCGAGGCGGGCCGGGCCTGGCCGCAAGCGGAACGCGGTCAGATCATACCGGCCCGCCACCCCGTGCCCGACGAGCAGAGCGTGCGGGCCGCGCAAATCATTCTCCAGGCCGTCTCGCGTTTGCAAGCCAGCGATCTTCTGCTGGTTCTGGTCTCCGGGGGCGGCAGCGCGCTGTTGTGTGCACCCTGGGGTATTGACCTCCCCACCAAACAAGCCCTGACCCAGGCCCTTTTGCGCTCGGGGGCCGATATTCAGGAGATTAATGCGGTGCGAAAGCACCTCTCCGCCATCAAGGGGGGGCGGCTGGCCGCGGCCACCCCCGCCCGCATCCAGGCCCTGTATCTATCGGATGTTCCGGGCGACGACCTCTCGGTGATTGCCTCGGGCCCCACCGTACCCGACGAGACCACCTTCGCCCAGGCCCTGGCGGTGCTCGACAAGTACGGCCTGGACTTCCTCGAGGTGCGCTCCCACCTGGAGCAAGGCGCAAAGGGTGCCCTGCCCGAGTCGCCCAAGCCGGGCGAGGCCCTCTTCCAGCGGGTGGAAAACCGGCTGATTGGCAGCAACCAGATTCTGCTCGAGGCCGCCCAGCGCTTCTGGCAGGCCCAGGGCTACCCGGCGGTCATCCTCTCCGACCGCTTCCAGGGCGAGGCCCGCGAGCTGGCCCGCTTTCACGCCAACCTGGTGCAGAGCATCCGCGCCCACGGGCAACCCTTCCGCCCCCCGGTGGTGCTGCTCTCCGGCGGCGAGGCTAGCGTCACGGTGCGCGGGTCGGGCCAGGGGGGGCGCAACCAGGAGTTTCTGGGCTGGCTGGGCTTTTACCTGGGCCAGGATGGGGTCTGGGCCCTGGCCGCCGACTCCGACGGCATCGACGGCAACACCTCCGCGGCGGGCGCCATCCTGGAGCCCGATACCTGGAGCCAGGCCCAGCGGCTGGGCCTCGACCTCAAGGCCCTGCTGCACGACAACAACGCGCACGGGTTCTTCCAGGCCCTGGGGGGGTTGCTCATCACCGGCGAGACCGCCCACAACCTCAACGATTTTCGGGTGCTGGTGGTGGAGTAAGCCGCACTGCGGTAAGCTAGGGCCGGCCCATGTCGAACGTTCTGGTTTTGCACGGCTTTACCTCCCACCCCACCCTGACCATGGGGCCGCTCCCCGAAACCCTGCGCAAGGCTGGGTTTACCGTGGCCCAGCCCACCCTGCCCGGCCACGGCACCCGGCCCGAGGATCTGCGCGGTGTGCGCTGGCTGGACTGGCTCCAGACCGCCCGCGAGGCCTATCAGGCGCTCCCCGAGCCCAGGGCGGTGGTGGGCCTCTCGATGGGGGGGCTGCTGGCCGGCTGGCTGGCCGCCGAGCACAAGACCGCCGCCCTGGTGGCCCTGGCCCCGGCGCTGGGCTTCAAGAACCGCCTGGCCTACCTGGCCCCGCTGCTGCACCACGTCAAACCCTGGGCCCACAGCACCGACCCCGCCGAAGAGGCCCGGCGGCGGGCGCGGAGCCCCAACTACCCCAACTTTCCTACCGTGGCCCTGGTGCAGTTAATTGCGCTCCAGCGACGGGTGCCCGAGCTTTTGCCCAGGGTGCGGGCCCCGGCGCTGGTGCTCGAGGCCGCCCACGACGACACCGTGCCGGAAGCCGCGGTGCGGCGCTATTTTGCCCTGATAGGGGGCCCCCACAAGGGGTACCGGGTCTACCAGAGCCAGCACGATATGCTCCTGGATCCGCTGGCCCAGCAGATCTCCGACGATATCGCGGCCTGGCTGAAAGAAAAGCTGGTGTAAAACTTATCGGTGCACCTCGAGCTCCAGCTTCACATTGCCCCGCTTGGTCTGGCCCAGCACCTTTTTGACCACCAGGCTGCCCAGCCCTTCGGCCAGCAGGTGGTCGCCCTCGGTTACCTCGTCCTTGGCCGAGGCGGTCTTGCCCCGGAGTTTGACCTTACCGGCCTTGACCCCCTGGGCAAAGTAGGTGCGCGAGACCCCAAAGCCCTTGGCCCCCACCACGTCCACCCGCAGGCTGGGCACCACCACGCTGCGGGTGCGTTCGCGCGTTCTGGGCAACTGCTCGGGCGCGGCTTCTTTGGCCTGAAAACCGGCTTCTTGCAGGGTTTTGAGGCCCTTGGGAAGGGTGGCCAGCAGGAAGCCTTCCGGGGTCTCCTCGAGATCCCCCAGCAGCCCCGGTTCCAGCAGCGCGCGCAGCCTGTCTTCCAGGGCCTCGAGGTCACCCTCAAAGGCCAGAAAGACCACCGTGGTGGGGTCGGATACCGCAGGGATGTGTTCCGGGAAAAGCACCGCCACCTGCCTCGAGGCCATGGGCAACCCCCCAAAGGTCTCGAGGCGCAGCCCCTCCTGCTGGGCCTGCCGGCGGAGTTCCTCCAGCGCAAGGGCCTCCAGAAAGGGGGTCTGCACCACCCGGCCCCCTCGAGCTTTTTTCAGGTATTCCTGCATGGCGTCCATCCTTTCGGTCATTAACTTCTCCAGAAATCCGCGTAGAGGCCGGGCGAACCCATCAGCTCGGCGTGGCTGCCCACCTGCACGATCCGGCCCTTTTCCATCACCACGATCTGATCGGCGTGCTGCACGGTGGAGAGGCGGTGCGCCACCACGATCACCGTGCGGCCCAGGCGGGCGGCCTCGAGGGCGGCCATCACCTGCCCCTCGCTGGTGCGGTCGAGGGCGCTGGTAATCTCGTCGAGCAACAGAATTTTGGCCTCTCGCAGCAGGGCCGCCGCAATGGCCAGGCGCTGCCGCTGCCCCACCGAAAGCCCGCCCCCGTCGTCCTCGAGCGGGGTTTGCAGACCAATTTCCCGGCCCAGGCCCACGGTATCCAGGGCTTGCTGCATGGCTTCCGGACGGGCGCCGGGGGCCAGCGCGGCCAGGTTCTCCTGTACAGTTCCGGCGAACAGCAGGGGCTCCTGCGGAACCCAGGCCATGCGGGCCCGCAACCACCCCGCCTCGTAGCTGTGTAGCTCGAGGCCATCCAGCAAGACCTGGCCCGCACTGGGACGGTACAGGCCCAGCAGCAAGCGCAGCAGGGTGCTCTTGCCCGCCCCCGAAGGGCCCACAATGGCTGTGAAGGAGCCCGGGGCAATGCGCAGGTTGAGGTTTTGCAGGGTGGCTGGGCTGCCGGGGTAGGCAAAGCTCAGGTTTCGCAGCTCGAGGCCCCCCGCCAGGGTCTGGGGTCGGAGCTGCCCCATGGCTGGGGCCGGGGGCAGCTCGAGCAGCTCCACCAGGCGGGCCGAGGCCCCCTCGGCCTGGGCAAACCCGGCGCCGATCCGGCTCAGAAGCTGCAGGGGGGTCACCGCCAGCCCCAGCAGGGTGAGGAAGGCAGTCAGGTCACCGGGGGTCATCTGCCCGCGCTGCACCGCCCCCACCCCCAGGGCCAGCAGCAGGCCCAGCAGCAGCGTGGTGGCGAGCTGGCCCAGGGGCAGGTTGAGGGCCGCGATCAGGGCGCGGGTGCGACCCAGCCGGTACTGCTGCTGGTTGCTGTGCCGGAAGCGCGCCCGCGCAAAGGCCTGCAAGTCCAGGGCCCGGATCAGTTCCAGCCGCCCGAACCCCTCGGCCATGCGAGCCGCCAGGCGCTCCATAGCGGCCTGGGTTCGCCGGCTGTAGCGGGTCACCCAGGCCCCAAGCCAGCCCAGCAGCAAGGCCATGAGGGGGAGCACCAGCAGCAGGTACAGAGTGAGCTGGGCGTAGTGCAGCAAAAGCTGGAATAGCAAAGCCAGGAGCAAGATCCCCTGCACCAGCAGCCCCCCCAGGCTGTAGAACAGAAAGCCCTCGAGCTCCTTCAGATCGGCCACCAGCCGCCCGGTCAGCCCGCCCGAGGAGGCCGGCAGGGCCATCAGGTCGGCTTGCAGCAGCCGCTCGAACACCCGCTCCCGCCAGACCGCCGGAATCTTGAGCGAAAGGTAGCCTATAAAGGCCTCGAGCGCGTACCCGCTCACCACCAGCACCGCCAGCAGACCCGCCCCCGCCCATAAAACCGCCCCGAGCCGCTCCCACTGCCCCGACAGCACCTGATCAAACAGCGGCTTGACCACCAGGGTCGGCAGCCAGGCCTGGGCCGCCGCCGGCAGCAGAGCCAGCCCGGCCGCCAGCAGAATTTGCAGCCAAAAGGGACGTAGCAGGCCAAGCAGGTTCATAGGGCAACGCAGGATGGGCAAAAGGCACCGCCGCTACGGGGGCCAAGCCACCTCTGGGCCTCAGCAGCGGGCCAGCACATACTCCACCAGCTTATCGGCTCCGGGCTGGGCGTCCAGGCGCTTTAGCCGGGCCCGGACGTCCCGGGCCCGCTGGGGCTCGAGCAGCTCGAGGCCCGCAGAGGCCACCTCAGCCGGGCTAAAAACCCCGCGCAGCTCAGGGAAAACCCGCTCGTTCAGCCACAGGTTGGGCAGGGCCAGGTGGGGCAGGCGCGCCGCCAACCGCCAGACGAAGCGCTGCTTGAGGCTGCGGAGGCCCGGCCCGCTCAAAAGCCAGTGCCAGAGGCCCTCCAACGGCAGCATCTCCGGCTTGTGCAGCGGCAGCAACACCAGCGAGGGCAGGCCGGCCAGGGCCAACTCGAGGGTGTTGGTTCCAGGAATGGTAATCGCCAGCTGCGCGCGGCGCATGGCCGCATAGCGCTGGGGCTCATCCAGCACCAGAACCTCGAGGCCCCCAGCGGTCTGCAGGCGATCCCCCACCCAGCGGGCCCCCACCCCGCCCAGCTCCTTCGCCAGCCCACCCTCCAGCGCCTCGGCTACCACCGCTTCCGGCAGCAAGCGGCTCCTCACCCAGGCAAAGCGCAGGTCGGGCCGGGCTTTAGCCATCTGTTCGGCTGCCGCCAGCAAGAACCCCAGCAGGTAGCGGGCCGCAAAGGGGCGGCTACCGGCCAGCAGCAGCACATCGGCGGCTGGGGCCGCGACCGCCGGTGCTTCGTGGAGGGCGTCCACCACCAGATTACCCACCACCTCGATGCGGGCCGGGTTTACCCCTCGAGCCTGCATGGCCGCCCGGGTGCGCTCGGAGTCCACCAGCACCGCCCGTAAGCCGGGGTGATGGGCCCTGGCATCGAAGGTATAGGAAAAAGCCGGGTAGCCCGTGGCCCGGCCCAGCAGCACCGCGTCGCGGGGCGCCCCCCCCAGCAACAGCACCAGCCCACGGCGGCCCGTCTTGCGCTCCAAGAGCCTGCGGAAAAGCGCGGAGCGGCCCGAGAGGGCGTCCAGTTGCAGTGCTTCGGCCTTGGTCTGCTCGGTTCCGGCGGCAAACTGGTCGCGGATCAGGAACAGCTCGATGCGGGCCCCGGGCACCCGCTGCCGCAGGCGCGTCAACACAGGCGGCACCCAGGTCGAAAGCTCGCCGGGGCCGTTGGTCAATAGCAGAATTTCGTCCAGCATCTTGGGTTCGACTTCAGACCTCAAAATCCGGCTCGCCCCGCACGAAGCCCGAGAGACGGCGCCTGGAAGGCCCCGCCAGGAAGGCTTTGAGCATCTGTACCTCCTCGGTATCGGGTAAGCCCTCGAGGGGGCGGCCCTCACGCACCGCCCGGAAGGCCTGCTCGAGGGCCCGGTAGCGCTCGCCGTGGATACCCGCCCGGCGCAGCCCCACCGTGTTGAGCCGGTAGTGCAGGGCCGGGCTGCCGTCGGCCAGGCTAAAGGGCAGGACATCCCGGGTCACCTTGGCCAGCCCACCCACCATAGCCCGGCTGCCCACCCGCACAAACTGGTGAATACCGGCCAACCCCCCCACCACGGCATAATCGCCAATCTCCACGTGCCCGGCCAGCGCCACGCTCTGGGTCAGAATCACGCCGTTGCCCACCTGGGCGTCGTGGCCCACGTGCACATGGCCCATCAGGTAGCAGCCCGCGCCGATCCGGGTGGGCGCTTCCTCTTTGGTGGAGCGGTGCAGGATCACCCCCTCGCGCAAGACGGTGTTTTCCCCGACCTCGAGCCAGGTCTCCTGCCCTTTGAAACTCAGATCCTGCGGGAGGCCCCCCAGCACCGCGTGGGGCCCCACCCGAACCCCGGCAGCCAGCCGCACATACGGGTGGATGACCGCGTGAGGCCCCACCTCCACCCCAGGCCCTAGCTCACAGGGGCCTTCTACCACCGCATACGGGCCAATCTTTACGTCCGGGGCCAGATGGGCTTTAGGGGAAACCACCGCAGTGGGGTGTATGGCGACCTGACTCACGAAGCAGCGCCTCCCGTATCCGAGCGCAGCACAAAGCTCAGGGTGGCCTCGGCCCGCAACTCGCCTTCTACCCTGGCCTCAACCTTTACCTTCCCCAAACCCCGCCGGTAGGCCAGCAGCTCCCCTTCCAGAATCAGGGTGTCGCCCGGAACCACCGGCTTCTTGAAGCGGGCCTCCTCCACCCCCACCAAAAACACCAGCCCGCCCGGCTTGAATTCCGGCTGTTTGGTCACCACCGCCACCGAGCCCTGGGCCATGGCCTCGATCAACAACACCCCTGGCATGATGGGGTAGCCAGGAAAATGGCCTTGAAAATGCGGTTCGTTGAATGATACGTTCTTCAAGGCCCGAAAACGCTTTTCGTCGGCTTCCAGCACCCGGTCAATCAGCAGGAACGGGTAGCGGTGCGGCAGGAACTTGAGGATCTCGTAAATGTCCACGGCTTAATACTAAAGGGCCGGGGCAGAAAAAGGGGTTTCAACGGCTCATCACCGGCTGGAGGGCATTGGAAAGCTCGAGGGCCAGCTCGAGGGCCTGCAGGTCGTCCTCGAGGGTCACCAGCGAGGGCTCCCCCCTCTGAATCCGATCCACGAAATGCTTGAGCTGGCGCCGCAGGGGGTTGTCGTTGTGAATTGCGATGCGCTCGGTCTGTACCTGGGTGCGCCCGTTGGGCTCAACCCGGTCGGGGTCGGGCTGCACGGGCGGCGAGCGGTGCAGCGAAAGCTCGGTGTACTCGCTGTTGAAATCCAGTCGCAGCACCTCGCCGGGCTGGGTGATGGTCAGCGAACGCTCAGCCTGGGGCGAGATCCGGCTGGCGGTAAACAAGGCCCGGGCCCCCGAGGGAAAATCCACCACGGCCTGGGCGAACTCGTCCAGCCCATCCACCTGCCGGCCCACCACGCTGTAGCGCAAGGGCTTTTCCCGCAGGAGCAAGAGCACCAGATCCAGGTCGTGGATCATCAGGTCAAGCACCACCCCAATGTCACGGATCCGGCGGTTGTTGCCTATGCGACGGGCCTCGAGCACCCAGGGGGTTTTGACCATGCTCATCAGGTCGTTTACAGCGCGGTAAAAACGCACGATATGCCCCACCTGCAAAACCACCCCCCGCTGCTCAGCCAGCCGCACCAGCTCCCGCGCCTCGTGCATGGTGCGGGTCATGGGCTTCTCCAGAAGCACATGCACGCCGGCCTCCAAAAACATGCGGGCCTGCTCGTAGTGAAAAGAGGTAGGGGAAGCAATCGAAACCGCCTGCACCTTGCCCAGCAGTTCTTCCGGGCTGGAAAAGGCCGGTACTTCTAGGTCCTGCTCGATGGCGGCTTGACGAAACGGGTCGGGGTCGGCCACCCCCACCAGACGAACCCCTGGCAATCCCGCGTATACCTGAGCGTGGTACGTCCCCATCACACCAACACCCACAACGCCTACATTTAGCTCCATAAAATCCTCGTTACGTGATGCACAAACCCTGCGTCCCAAGCAGGATGATACACTTAAGACCCGTTTACAACCACATTTCTGGTCAGGCTGGGCTTTAAAAAAAGCTCAGGAAAGTCACAGAGTAGGGGCCGAGCGACCGCCCAGGAGCATTTCCGAGCACTTCACTCCGGGAGCCCGCCACACAGCCAACCCTGCTTCGCCCAGCCTCTAGCTTTGTAGCAGCTTGGCCAGCTCCACGTGCAGGCGGTGCGAGGCCCGGTGGGCCACAAACTGTCCCCGGTAGGGCCTGCCGGCCAGGTACAGGTCGCCCAGAAAATCCAGGGCTTTGTGGTATACAGGCTCGTACAGCATCCGGGGTGTATTGACCGGGCCGTGCTCGCTGAAGACCAGGGCGTTCTCCAAGGAAGCCCCCTGGATGAGGCCGCGGGCCCGCAGCGCCTCCACCTCGTGCAGAAAGCCAAAGGTGCGGGCCGGGGCCAGCGCCGCCAGCGGCGTGGGGGGGCACTGCACCTGCTGGTAGCCAATTCTGGGGTGTGGGAACAGGATGGTGGCGGTGAGGGCGAACTGCTCCGCTGGCTGGGCCAGCACACTGCTGCGCCCCTCCTCGACCCGGATGGCACCGCTCAGCGGCAGCGCCTGGGGGCCCTGGGCCGGAAAGTCCTCCAAGGCCGCCAGCCATTCCTGGGCGCTGCCGTCCAGGATGGGAATCTCTGGGCCGGTCACCTCGATGACCAAACCCTCCCAGATGCCCCGAATAAAGAGGGCGGCCAGCAGGTGTTCTACGGTCATCAGGCGCAGGTTATGCTCACCCAATACCGTGCAACGGGCGGTATCCACCACGCTCGAGGCCAGCGGGCGCAGCTCGAGCCCCCCCACCCAAAACCGCACCGGCCCCTCGGCCGGATGAAACCGCACCGTGCTGGGTTCGCCACTATGAAGACCGATTCCACGTAGGGTCATAGGGCTTCCAGTTCAGCGCGACCGTCGCAGGAGTTGTCGCAAGGTACGCTCCATGCTAGCCAGCCAGTCCAGCATCGCCAGCCGCCGCCAGTGCCGGCGGGCCGGCTGGGCCGGAATCCCACCGGCCCAGGTCTCACCTGCTGGAACGTTCTTGGAAATGGCGCTGCTGCCGGCCAGCCGGGCTCCCCGCCCCACCCGCACATGGTCGGCAATCACCACCCAGCCGCCCATCAGCACCCCATCCTCCAGCACCGCGCTGCCCCCAATGGCGCTGCTACCCACCATGACCACGTTCTTTCCGATCTGAACGTTGTGGCCGATCTCGGTGAGGTCGCCGATTTTGCTATGCGCCCCGATGCGGGTCTCCCCCACCACGCTGCGCTGCACCACGCAGTTGGCCCCCAGCTCCACCCCATCCTCCAACACCACCCGGCCGGTGTGGGGCAGGCGTCGGTTGTCCTGAAAGCCAAATCCAACAGCGCCCAGCACCGTGCCTGCACCAATGTGGCAGTCTGCCCCCACACGGGTGCGCGGGTAGAGCGTAACCCGGGGCTCGAGCACTGTCCGGGGGCCTATCTCGGCCTGCTCCCCGATATAGCAGTAGGGGGCTATCACCGCACCCGCCCCCACCTTAGCCCCCCGGCACACCAGCACATAAGCCCCTATCGAAGCAGTGGGATCCACCTCCACCCCCGCCTCGAGGGTGGCGGTGGGGTGCACGCCCACCCCCGCCCAGGTCTCGGGTCGGTTGAAAAGGGCCAGCACCAGCGGCCAGGCTTTCTGCACCGAGGCAACGCGAATCCGGCTGACACCCGATGGGCACTGGGTTGTCTCATCCAGGATCAAAGCCGCACCCGTCTCCAGAGCTGCCGGCAGAAACCGGGCCTCCCGCACCACCACCAGCTCGCCCGGCCTGGCCCGGTCGGGCGGGGCTAGAGTAACAACCTCGGTATCGGGGCCCTCGAGGCGGCCCCCTAGGCGCTGGGCAATTTCGGAGAGCAGCATACCAAGCCTAAAATTTTCACTTCGTCAACTCAACCCCGCACCTCTATTGCTGAAGCCACGCCGTGGGTGGGTCAACATAGCCCATTTGGGTATCGCCAATTACCGCCTTAGCACGTTATCAGAGGTAACCAGGGCATCCCGCAGCACGTGCAGCATGTCGAGGGCCTTGCCGGTGCCCAGAGCCACTGCCTCCACAGCATTTTCAGCCACCACCACCGGTACGCCAGTGGCCTCTTGCAGCAGCAGATCCAGGTTGCGCAGCAGGGCTCCCCCGCCGGTCAGCAAAATGCCCCGGTCAATGATGTCGGCCACCAGTTCGGGCGGGGTGGTTTCCAGAACACTCTTCACGCCCTGAACAATCTTTTCTAGGGGCTCTTTGAGGGCTTCCACCACATCCTCGGTGGTCACCTCGATGCTCTTGGGCAGGCCTGAGATCAGGTCACGCCCGCGCACCTCGGCCACAGCATCCTGCTCCCCAGGGAGCCGCTTGGCAGCGCCGATTTTGATCTTGAGCTCCTCGGCGGTGCGCTCCCCAATCAGGAGGTTGTACTTGTTACGGATGAACCGGATGATGGAATCGTCGAATTCGTTACCGGCAATGCGCAGGCTGGTCGAGCGCACGATCCCGCCCAGCGAGATCACCGCAATATCGCTGGAGCCACCCCCAATGTCCACCACCATGCTGCCGGTGGGTTCAGCAATCTTGATGCCAGCCCCAATAGCAGCCGCCAGGGGCTCATCAATTAGGTAGGCCCGTTTGGCGCCGGCTTCCACAATGGCCTGCACCACTGCCCGGCGCTCGACCTCGGTCACCCCGGAGGGCACCCCCACCATTACCTGGGGCCTAAAAAAGCGCAAAGGGGGCAAAACTTTCTTGATAAACAGGGTGAGCATCCGCTCGGTCAGGGTGTAGTCGGCAATTACCCCATCCTTCAGAGGGCGGGCCGCCACAATGTTGCCGGGCGTGCGCCCCAGCATCCGGTAGGCTTCGGCCCCCACCGCCTTAACCTCTTTGGTATCACTGACCATGGCAATAACCGAAGGCTCTCGCAGCACAATACCTTTGCCGCGCATATAAATCAGCACCGAGGCGGTGCCCAGGTCAATACCCACATCCTCGCCGCGAAACGAAAGCAAGCCAGCCATAGCGATTTATTGTACAGGTTTGTATGTGAAGCACAAAGCACCAAGCGACCCCAGCCCAAACCTTGTTGCACACCCCCACGCTGGGGTGAAGCTACCCACATTGGGGTCAAACGCGAAACCGGAGTCTGGTTGACTCCGGTTTTTTTCGCCTTGAACGTGGTGGGCGATGTAGGATTTGAACCTACGACCCCACGCGTGTGAAGCGTGTGCTCTCCCGCTGAGCTAATCGCCCGCTACCGGCCTGCTCGCGCAAGCGCACTCAAAAGGGTAACACCCGCTAGGGGGCCTGTCAAGGCCGCGCTGGGTATGATAAACGCCATGGAACAGGCCTTGCTTGTAAAAATCGGCGGTAGCCTCAAAGAGGCTGGTGAACTGCTCGATGAGCTCAGCGCCTACCCAGGCCCCCTGGTGCTGGTACATGGGGGCGGCCCGCGCATTGCTGAGTGGTTAAATCGGATGGGTTTTGAAACCCATTTTCATCGGGGGCTGCGCATCACCCCCCCGGAGCAGATGGAAGTGGTCGAGATGGTGCTCACCACCCTGGGAAAATACCTCGCCGAAGGGCTTTCCCGACGCGGGCGGCCTAGCATAGCCCTGACCGGACGGGATGCGGGGCTGCTCGAGGCCCAGCCGCTAGACCCCCTCCTAGGCCGGGTCGGCGAGGTCACAGCGGTGCATACCCAGGTTATCCACAAACTATTGCAGGCCGGGCTGACCCCCCTGATCGCCCCCATTGGCCTGGATGCCCAGGGCCCGCTCAACATCAACGCCGATACCGCTGCCGGCGCCATAGCCGGAGCGCTTCACCTGCCGGCCATCTTCCTAACCGATGTGGTGGGTGTGCTGCGCGAGGCCAAAGACCCCTCGAGCCGCTTCCCCCAGCTCAACCCAGCCCAGGTACAGGCCCTGATTCAGGAAGGCACCATTTCCGGGGGCATGATACCCAAAGTGGAGGCCGCCCTCAATGCGCTGCACAAAGGCGCTCCCTGGGCCGCCATCGCCAAGGGCACCCAGGGCATCCTGCAGCAAGTTTTGGAGGGCAGCGCCGGCACCCGGGTTGTGGGCGGGTAAAGTTTGACGGTGCATAGCCATAGGTGGCAGAATCGCCTTTATGCGGGCAGTATGGATGGCGTCTAGGGGCGGCCCGGAGGTTTTGCGCTACGGAGAGATCGCGCCCCCTGTGCTAGAAGCCGGTCAGGTGCGGATCGCCGTAAAAGCCGTGGCCCTCAACCACCTCGACGTGTGGGTACGGAAGGGCGTTGCCAGTCCCAAGCTCCCCCTGCCCCACATCCTCGGGTGTGACATCGCCGGTGTGGTGGAGTCGGTTGGGGCGGGTGTCAGCGGGGTAGCCCCGGGGGATGCGGTGGTCGTGAACCCTGGGGTCTCCTGTGGCCGCTGCGCACGCTGTCTGGGCGGACAGGACAACCTCTGCGCCGGGTATCAAATTCTGGGCGAGCACCGCTGGGGCGGCTACGCGGAACTGGTCGTCGTCCCAGCGGCCAACATCCTGCCCAAACCAGCCCGGCTAAGCTGGCTCGAGGCCGCTTCGCTGCCCCTCACTTTTCTGACCGCCTGGCAGATGGTGGTGGACAAGCTACAGGTTCGCCCCGGCGAGGATGTGCTGGTCATGGCAGCGGGCGCAGGGGTCTCGGTCGCCGCCATCCAGATTGCCAAGTTGCACGGGGCACGGGTCATCGCCACAGCCAGCAGCGACGAAAAGCTGGCCCAGGCCAAAGCCCTCGGCGCCGACGAGGGGGTCAACTACAGCCAGCCCGACTGGTACAAAGAGGTTCGCCGGCTCACCGGGGGTAAAGGGGCCGATGCAGTGGTCGACCATACCGGGGCCCAGTACTGGGAGGGGGTCATCAAGGCCACCGCCTGGGGCGGGCGGATCAGCCTGGTTGGGGCTTCTTCGGGGTATGAGGCCACCACCCCCCTCTCGCACATCTTTTACCGGCAGCTCTCCATTTTTGGCTCCACCATGGCCTCCAAAAGCCGCCTTTTCCCCATTTTGCAGTTCGTGGCGGAGGGGCGCTTGCGCCCGGTGATCGGCGCCACCCTACCCCTTAGCCAGGCCGCTGAAGGCCACCGGCTGCTGGAGGAGCGCCGCGTGTTTGGCAAGGTGGTCTTGGAGGTGTAGCTGGACGGTTTTGCTCTATTTCCGTACCAGGATGAAAAAAAATCAATTTATCTTTGATTCTTAATACTCAGTTCGAATAACACCCTCACAATCCGCGAACATCCTGCTATTTTCGCTCATAAGCAGGCGGTCTGGGTCTTGTGGCTCTGCACGTATACCAGCGCAGCACGTACCGCATGGGGCTGCGCTCGCAGGGGCCGGTCTGGGGACGGATCGAGCAAATAAGCCTCGATGCCGTGCAAAAGAAGGGTTTTGAACAGTTCTTCCTTTGCGCGCCAATCGTCCGCCACCTGCACATCCAGGCCCGCCAAAACCGTTACGTTGCTTGGAAATTGGCGGGCAATGTCGCATGATGTAAAGAGCAGAGCTAGGGGTGGCCCTGTCTTGATTAGTAGCGGTCGCTCGAGCGTACCGAGGTAGTAGATTGGGCCGTCTAGGTGTAGCATACACATCTAGCGTAGCGGTTAACCCCTCCGCAAACCAGGAAGCGAGATAGAAGACGATGAAGACGGCTTTGTTTATTGACGGATCCTACATGTACGACGCGGCCAAGCGTCTAGGGTGGAACATTGACCACCGGAAGGCGATTGGAGTTTTTTCCAAACCCGAAGACCTGTATAACGCTTTCTATTACGCCCCCGTCACCGATAGCAACGATGAGCGTCAGCAAAAATTCCTCGATGCGTTGGTGTTCATGGGCTATACCGTGCGCAGCCGCGAGACCCACGGCGACCCCCGCTTCGAAGCCATGATTGCCACCGACCTGCTCGTTACCGCACCCCGCTGGGAACGGGCAGTGGTAGCCAGCGGTTCGGGTGACCTGGCCCACACCCTGTCGGCCCTGCGGGCCCAGGGTAAAGAGATTCACCTGCTGGGTGTACCCGAGCTCACCGACCTCGAGCTGCGCAATCAAAGCGACCGTTACCTCGACCTGCGCGAGCTACAGGCCCAGCTCGAGCGCACCGGGGGCGGGCGGCGCAGCTACCCCAGCGTCGCCGAGGATAGTTTTACCAGCGAGGAGCAAAGCAGCCTGGCCCGTCGGCTGATGGAAAACCTCGAGGACGAGCTGCATTAACCCCTCGCTCAACAGGCGCACCCCTACCCACGGGTAGGGGTTTTTACGTCCATTCCTTGATGGGAATCAGCTCGCCCCCCTCCACCGCCTTGCGCGTGGGACGGTAGGCGCGGTCGAACCAGATTTCCAGCACAGCCCGATCCAGGTGCTGGGGCGATACGATAATCTTGCGCACATAGTACCCCCCCTCATCGGAGGCAGAAATCTCATTGCCCTTGGTAAGCCGCAGCTCCACGATATCGCCGCTTCGCGCCGTGCGCACCCGCACACGGAAGGCCGACTCGCCCTCGCGCTGGACATGCTCATCCGGTTTGCGAAAAAAGCCGAACATACCCCTAGTTTACGCCCCTAGCGCAGCACCTCGCCGGGTTTAATCCGCAGGGCCCGCCAAAGCGGTAAAAGGGAGGCCAAAAGCACCACCAGCAGGCTCATCGCTGAGACCCAGATAAAATCTGAGGATCGGATCTCCACCGGCAGGCGGGTCAGGAAATACAGCTCGCCGGGAATCTCCACAGGCCGCCAGGCAAAGTAGCTGGAAAGGCCAAAGCCCAGCAGGTTGCCCACAGCAATGCCCAGCACTCCCAGCACCAGACCCTCGAGGGCAAACACCCCCGCCACCTGACCCGCCCTGGCACCCATCACCCGAAGCAGGGCGATGTCCGGGGTTTTCTCGATGACTGTGAGTACCAGCACGCTGGCCATACCCAAGGCCGCCACCACCACAATTAAGAAAACCACCATACCGATCACCCGCTTCTGCAAGGCCAACTGCTCAATCAGGGTGCGGTTGCTGGACTGCCAGGTCTGGGGAAAGTAGTGCGAACCGGCCAGGGCCTGCCCCACCTGGGGGGCCTGTTCGGCATCGCGCAAGCGGAGCTGGTAACCCGAGAGGGCGGTAGGGGCCTCCATCAGAGCGCGAACATCCTGCAAAGGAACAAAAGCAAAGCCCGCATCCAGAAGGTAGTTCCCCGTCTGGAAAGTGCCCACCACCCTCAGTTCGATGCGCTTTTGATTGATGGAAACCAGGAACAATCGATCCCCTGGGTAAGCCCCCAGGCTTCGCGCCAGGGCGCTGCCCAGCACGATGGTTCCGGGCTTTAGCTGGCCCAGATCCAGCTCGGGATAAACCGCCTGGCCCCCTTCCCCAAGCCCTATCAGGGTGGCGAAGTCGGCCCCAGCACTGCGGCCATCCCCTGCCCTGCGGGTCAGGAGGGCTTTGGTCAGGAAGACCGGGGCCTGGCCCACCACCTGGGGGTGAGGGGGGGGTGGAGGGCTTTCCTCAGGATTGAGGCTCTGCAGGTAGATGTGAGGCACCGCCTTGAGGGTGGCCTCAACCAGCCCCTTGATAAAGCCATTGGTCAGGGAGAGGGCGGTGGTCAGCACCATAATGCCCACCGCCACCCCCAACAGGCTGATCAGGCTCTGGGTACGACGGTGGCGCAGGTGGCGTAAAGCAAGGAACCAGACGAAACGCATAGGGTTGGGGTAAGGGTCGGATGGCGCACGCCAGGCCTCGTCAATTCCTGGGCGTGGCCCCCCTCATCTTATCCCCTGCCCCGCTGGATAACCGTCACCCGAACATAGCGCACCCCAAAGCGGATGGCCGTACTGCGGTCGGGTAGCCAGACATCGAGTTGTTCGCGCTTGCGGGGGTGCATGGTATCTTCCACAACAAAAACCCGGTTTTTGAACAGGTAATTAAAGCGGCCTTTGTTCTTGCCGCCCGGGGTGCCCAGATCCTCGAGCATCACCTTTGAACCATAGGGCAGCTCACGCAACATGTCCCGGCTTACCGCGATGATGCCGATGCGGGTGCGCGCACCGGTGGCGGTAATAAAGGGCGTGCTGTCGGTTTCGCGAACCGAGGAGGTATAGGCTGTGGCCTTGAGGGTCATGACCTTGGGTGCTTGGGCCCAGCTCAATCCAAACGCCGTAATCAGCAAGATTAAAGTTGCAATTGCTCGGGGCAATAGCCGTCTCATACGCCCCTGAGGTTAGGAGGGTAGTTCCCAGGTTCTCTTAGAAAGAGGCGTTACGCCTCTCATCTAATGGGGCCTCTGGGCTGCAGCGCGCTTGGGTTTTGTTTACTTTTTATCTCAAATAAGAGCTATTCGCAGTTTTGTTTTATGAGTTTAACCTAAAGCCTTTCTTTATGTTTCTCATCTTAGCCCTGACCTCTCTTTGACAAAGATTGTGCGTTTTAAGGGCCGCTTTCAACGTGCCAGGCAGTTATTTCGCCAAAAACACCTCCGCAGGGTCTCGCGACCATTCGTAACGCTGCGGATTAGGGCATTGGCACCGTTCTTGAGGCAACCGATTCTCTTTTGAGTTTCGAGGGCCGGCTGAGCTTGCTGCAGCCGGCCCTCTACGAGGGTTATCCGTTTCTAAATGACCCTCAAGGAATCCAAATCAACGCTACTCCAGCACAGCCAGGTAGTCGTAGAGATCAGGGCCCCCGGGGTGGACTTCCAGGCTAAGGTCGGGGAAGGCCTGGGCAATTCGAGCGGTCAGAGCCTCCAGGGATTCTTTGCTCACCGTAGCCCCGTGGAAAATGGTGAGTATTTCGTACTCGTTCTCCTGAACAGCCAGGCTGACCAACTTGAACAGGACTTCCTCGGGGCTATCGGCGGCCAGCGCCAGCTTGTCGTCTCGCAAGCCGATGGGCTGTCCCTCGGTCACGCTAACCCCACCGATTTCCACGCTGCGGCTGGCCCGGGTTACCTCCAGGGTGGCGGCCCGTTTGGAGGCCGCCTCCATCGCAGGCAGGAGCTCACTCGAGGGCAGCTCAGGCTGGTAGGTTACGCTGGCTGCCAGGCCCTGCCCCATGGTGCGGGTAGGTATCACGTGAACGGTTTTCCCCTCAGCCAGGCTCGCAGCCTGCTGGGCCGACATAATCACATTGCTGTTGTTGGGCAGCACGATAACCTCGGGGTTGGGCAGGCTGCGGATGGCGTCCAGGATATCCTGCACGCTGGGGTTGGCGGTCTGTCCCCCAGCCACCACCCGCGCCCCGAAACCCCGGAAGGCCTTAACCAGCCCCCAGCCGTTGGCGACCACCACCAGGCCGGTGGGCGGCGGCGCCTCGTCGGCGGCCCCGGCCATGGAGAGAATTTCGGTGTGCTGCTGGGACATATCCTCCACCTTGGTGCGGATCATCCGGCCGTAGCGAGCGACGGTCGCCAGCAAGCCGTCGGGGTCGTTGGTGTGGATATGGCCCTTGACATAGCCCTCGGCTCCTACCACCAGCAAGGAGTCGCCAAAGGACAAAACCGCTTCGCGGATTTTCTCGATGGGCTCCGCCACCCCCTCCATCAGGAACTCTGTGCAGTAGCCGAACTCCTCTTCTTCGAAGGCGGTCTGGGCGTAGCGCTCGATTTTGGGAGGTTCGGGTAGGGGCCGATCCCTGAGGTAGCCCTCGAGGCCCTCGATCAAGTGCAGCAAGCCCACCCCACCGGCATCCACCACCCCGGCCTGCTTGAGCACCGGCAGCAGCTCGGGGGTGCGCAGGGAGGCTTCACGCCCCCTTTGCAAAGCCCCTTGTAAGACCTCCTCGAGGCTGGCCGCTCCCTTTTCGACTGCTTCACGCGCCCCCTCAGCCACCGCACGCGAAACCGTCAGGATGGTGCCCTCCACCGGTTTCATCACCGCCCTGTAGCCCATACGAGAGCCCTCCTCGAGGGCCCGCGCCAGCAGCGTGGGTGAGATCGAGGCCGCGTCTTTAATGCATTCAGCGAAGCCCTTAAGGATCTGGGAGGTGATGACCCCTGAGTTGCCTCGAGCCCCCAGCAACGAGCCATAGCTGATGGCTCGAGCCACCTCCCCCATTTTGCTGGTATCGGTCAGGTCTAGCTCCCGTCGCACCGACTGTAGCGTGAGGTGCATGTTGGTGCCGGTATCACCATCGGGTACCGGGTAGACATTAAGGGCGTTGACCTCCTCTACGTACACCGCAAACCAGTCGGTGGCGTAGCGAAAAGCCTTGGCCAGTTCGGCGGGTGAAAGGCTATTGGCCACGGCGCACCCCCTGAAACCCCTGCACCCGCCTAGCCACGGCTCACCCCTACCACGTGCACACGCACGCTGGAAAGCTCGGCCCCAGCCAGGCTCTTGGCTGCCCAACGCACCCGCTCACCAATGCTATCGACCACAGCGGGTATGCGGGCTCCAAAAGCAACCACCACATACAGATCGGCCTGGTATTTTCCACTGGCAGCCGGGTCGGGCTTAACCACCACCCCTTCGCTGGCCTCACTGCGGCCCAGGATACGGCTAATGGATTCGCGGATGCCCGCAGGGCTCATGCCCAGCACACCCGGTACCTCGTGTGCGGCCAAACCTAAAATAGCGGCCAGCGCACTTTCCGTTACGGTGATCTCTCCTTTCAACACATGCCTCCAGATTTGCTTGGTCTTGCCTGCAACCTCAGCCTTTTATAGCCCTTTGGGGTATGTGTCAGGGTTGGCTGGGTTAGGGCAACTATAACGCACCCCGAAGCAGTTTCCAAGCCATCGGTTGCAACAGGGCCTGTGGTCAACGCACAAATCCCGGCCAGCATCGAATCCAGGATGGTTCGAAGAGGCCCCGGCGGCCTGGGGATTGGTTGTACCTGGGGATTGGTTGTATGTGCTAGCGCCCGCTCTCAACCAGCGTGGCCTCCAAACGACCGAAGTCGCGCCCAAAAACAAAGCGTACAGGGGTTCGCTGGGGATTCTGACGGTACCAGACCTCAACCAGCACATCGTCTCGAGCAAAACGATAGCCCACCAGGCCGTTGCTGGCTGGCAAGACTTCCAGTTGCCCCTGGGCAGGTTTGGGGTAGTCCACCGCGACGATCTGCCGCGTCTCGGGATGCAGGCGCAGGTAGTAGATAAGAGCAAGCTGATCCAGCAGTTGATCGTTTGGGCTGACCCAGCCGGTCTGGCTGCCATCGGGGTGGATCACCCGGGCCCACGAACCGCTGTTTTCCTGCCGCTCGTATATGAGCCGGGTGGTGCCCCTGAGCGGCTCGGTCAGGTTTTGCCAGAAGCGGTCGGTGCGAAAGTCGAAGCCGACGTAGCTTTCGGACTCGAGCCCATACCCCAGGGTTTTAGCCAGTCCGGTGGGCTCGAGTTTGAGCCGATAACGCCAGCCACCCTCCACCAGGTCTGCGCCCAGGTAAAGCCGGCCCACCCCGAGGCCCTGCCAGGTGAGGTTGTAGGTCAGCCGCTCGCCCGGCGGCCACGGCACACCCTGGGCCAGCGCCAGCAACCCGATTCCGGCTGCTACCAGCGGTGCAAGGCGGCTCAACATGGCAGTATCCCCAGGCTACTGTACCCGTTTTGAGCCGTTCAGTATACAAGGCTGTACTATGGTGCGATAGGATGGTCTTTCTATCAGATTTTCCAAAAAACTGCAGAACGCACGGTTCAATTACGGCAAAGCCCCAGTTTCTTCACACCCTCATACGGCAAAACCTCGCTGCGCAGGAGGGCCTGTGAAGCGGGTGGTGCTGGCCTTTGGAACCCGGCCGGAGGCCATCAAGATGGCCCCGGTCATCTTCGCCATGCGCAAACAAACCGGCATCGAGAGTGTGGTGCTTTCAACCGGGCAGCACCGCACCCAGCTCGAGGACGCCCTGCGGGTGTTTGGCATCGAGCCCGACGCCGATCTACAGGTAATGACCGACCGCCAGACCCTCCCCGACCTGATGGGGCGCATCGTACCGGCGGCGGCCGCCAAGCTCAGGGAACTTCGCGCCGATTATGTGATGGTGCACGGCGATACCCTGACCACTTTTGCCGTAACCCTGGCGGCTTTCTTCGAGCAGATTCCAGTAGCGCACGTGGAGGCCGGGCTGCGCAGCTTTAATATGCTCGAGCCCTTCCCCGAGGAGGCCAACCGCCGTCTGACCGACGTGCTCACCGACCTGGATCTGCCCCCCACCCATACCTCCAGGGCCAACCTCCTGCGCGAGGGCAAACCCGCCCAGAACATCATCGTAACCGGCCAGACCGAGGTGGATGCGGTGCTCTATGCCAGCGAGCGCGGCACACCACCACCGCTACCCAAGGACAAGCGCATCGTGACCGTAACCATGCACCGCCGCGAAAACCTCCCCTTTATGCACGAGCTGGCCTCGGCCCTGGCGCGGGTGGCTCGAGCGCACCCCGAGTGTCATTTTGTATACCCCGTGCATCTCAACCCGGCGGTGCGGGAGGCGGTCTACCCAGTGCTGCAACAGGTGCCCAACTTCACGCTGCTCGAGCCCCTGGAGTTTGGGGCCATGGCCGGTTTAATGAAGCGCTCCACCCTGCTTGTAACCGACTCCGGTGGGGTTCAGGAGAGCGGGGCCACCCTGGGGGTGCCGGTGGTGGTGTTGCGCAACGTGACCGAGCGGCCCGAGGGGCTCGAGGTGGGGGCCCTCAAGCTGGCTGGAACCGACCCCGAGCAGGTGTTTGCCACCATCGACACCCTGCTCTCGGATGAGACTGCCCTAGAGGCCATGCGCCACCGCCCCAACCCGTATGGCGACGGCCAGGCCGGGGAGCGCTGCGCCCAGGGCGTGGCCTGGCGCCTGGGCCTGGCGGAACGCCCGGCCGACTGGGAAGGATACCCCGTTTCCAGCAAAGGAGCCGCCCACCTATGAATCCAAGAAACCCACAGGTTTCGATCCAGACCGAGCTAGGTGAGATCGTCCTCGAGCTTTTCTCCGCCCAGGCCCCCCGCACGGTAGCCAACTTCCTGCGCTATGTGGACGAGCATCGCTACCGGGGCGCAACCTTTTACCGCACCGTGCGCATGGACAACCAGGCCCAGAGCCCCATCAAGATCGAGGTGATTCAGGGTGGGCTGGGCATGGGCGAACACCCGGCCAAGCTGCCGCCCATCACGCTGGAGACCACCGCCCAGACCGGGCTTCGGCACCAAAACGGTACGGTCTCGATGGCCCGCCTCGAGCCCAACTCGGCCCAGTCCGAATTTTTCATCTGCATTGGCGACCAGCCCGAGCTCGACCACGGTGGCCGGCGCAACCCCGATGGCCTGGGGTTTGCCGCCTTTGGCCGGGTGGTGCGGGGCATGGAGGTGGTTCACCGCATCCATCAACGGCCCGCGGGGGGCGAGACCCCACCCGTTCAGGGGCAGTGGCTGCTGGAGCCTGTTAGAATTTTTTCGGTCAATCGCGTATAGTAAATACACTTTGGGTTGACTAGAGCCTGCTAACTAGCTGTTCGTAAAAGCTCCACAGTTTTCGCTGTCATCAGAATCGAAAAAGCCAACCAGTGCCAACCTCGCAAGGTCTCAGCCAGCCGCTCATAGTCTCGCGCCAGCCTGCGA
>Ga0209721_1000322_pt1 | contig 45444 bp, 46 predicted proteins | sample TshhotsprinmetaG_FD_184139 | JGI IMG/M metagenome (GOLD analysis project Ga0209721, IMG submission 184139) | Hot spring microbial communities from South Africa to study Microbial Dark Matter (Phase II) - Tshipise hot spring metaG (SPAdes)... | ecosystem: Environmental > Aquatic > Thermal springs...
GAAATCTATGCCCAGCGGCCCGATCCCGCGCGCTTCGAAACGGCGGCGCGCGAGTTGCAGGCGCTCACCGGTGGTCACGGCGCCGAATGGGATCAGGCCTGCGAGTGGGGACGTCGCATCGACCCCGACAACCTCCTGTACCGGCCGACCCCGGCCACGTCGGCCGCGGCTGCCACGGCAGCGGCCGCCGCCACGGCACTGGGCACCGCGCCGCCAGAGTCTGCGCCCGCAGACGGCTCAACCGGCACCGCGCCCGACGCCGCGATAGCGGCCGAAGCGGATCTGGACTTCGATCTCGACCTAGCGCTCGACAGACCGAATTCAACATCCAGCGACGCGGCGGTACCGTCGGCGGCGGACGGCAGCGGCAGCGGCTCGGACGAAACTGCCGAGCGACTGAGCGAACCGCCCGAGGTGGCCTCTACCGGGCTGGACTTTGAGCTCGATCTGCCGCAGGGGGATGCACCTGCCGCTGCCGCGGCGCAGGCCGAGGCGCCCGCCGGGCTCGATTTCGATCTCGAGCTCGAATCGCCCGCCCCGCCGCCCGCGGGCGCGGCGACAGGCCCCAGCACGGCGCCCGGGCTCCCCCCTGAACTGGCCGACCTGTCGCTCGACCTGCCCACCGACCTGCCTCAGACCCCAAGCCCCGCCCCTGCCGCGACAGCGGCGGACGATCTGTCCAACCTCCAAATCAGCGAGGGCAGCAACGAAGCCGACCCGCTGGAGACCAAGCTGTCACTGGCCCGCGAGTTCGAGGCCATCGGCGACATCGACGGGGCGCGCACGTTGGCCGAGGAAGTGGTGGCCGAAGCCAGCGGCGAGCTGCAGGAGCGCGCGCGCGCCTTCCTGGCGCAGCTGGCCTGAACGGGCCGGGGCTGCGGTGGTGATGCGCATTGCGCTGGGCGTCAGCTACTTGGGCGCGGCCTACACCGGCTGGCAGAGCCAGCCACACGGCCAGACGGTGCAAGACCAGCTGGAGCACGCCCTAGCCCGCTTTGCCGACGTGCCCGCCATCACCACCCTGTGCGCCGGGCGCACCGACGCCGGGGTGCACGGGTTGAACCAGGTGGTGCACTTCGACACGCCCGTACAGCGGCCGCTGCCGTCCTGGGTGCGTGGTGTCAACCGCTATCTGCCGCCCGACATCGCCGTGCAATGGGCGCGCGTGGTGCCCGCCGACTTTCACGCCCGCAACAGCGCGCGCGCGCGGCGCTACGCCTACGTGCTGCTGGAGTCGCCGGTGCGGCCCAGCGTCGAGGCCGGACGGGTCGGCTGGGTATTTCGACCTCTGCATGAGGCACCCATGCAGGAAGCGGCCCGACACCTCATCGGCACGCACGACTTCAGCGCCTTCCGCGCCGCCCAGTGCCAGGCCCGCTCGCCGGTGAAGACGCTGCGCCGCCTCGACATCCGCCGTCGCGGCGCTTACTGGCGTTTCGACTTCGAGGCCGACGCGTTCCTGCACCACATGATCCGCAACCTGATGGGCTGTCTGATCGCCGTCGGCCAGGGACTGCGACCGCCCGACTGGGTGGCCGAGGTGCGCGACAGCCGCTCGCGCGAACGCGCCGCGCCCACTTTCGCACCGGACGGCCTCTATTTTCTGGGGCCGCTGTACGATGCCGCGCTCGGTCTGCCCGAGCGCTCCCCGGCCTTCGACTGGCTGCCCCTGTGACGAGGCTCCCATGCACCGCACCCGCATCAAGATCTGCGGCCTGACGCGCGAGGTGGACGTGCGCGCCGCGGCCGCGCTGGACATCGACGCTGTCGGCTTCGTGCTGTACCCGCACAGCCCGCGGGCCGTGACCGCGCAGCGCGCGGCGGCCCTGGCCGCGTTGCTGCCGCCATTCATCACGCCCGTGCTGCTGTTCGTCAACGCCGATGCCGATGCGGTAGCCGCAGCGGTGGCCGTGGTGCCGCATGCGGTGCTGCAGTTCCATGGCGACGAGACGCCGACGCAGTGCGCCGCGCTGGCCGGAGCACGGCCCTGGCTGCGCGCCGCGCGCGTACCGGTGGACGCTGGCGCGACCGGCTTCGATCTCCTAGAATACGCGCAGCGGTTTGCCGCCGCGCGCGCCATCGTGGTCGATGCCCACGTGGCGGGCTACGGGGGCGGCGGCCAGCCTTTCGATTGGACAGCGATTCCGTGGTCACACCCTCGACTTCGCGCCGCCGATCGGGTCGTTTTATCTGGTGGACTCACACCCGAAAATGTGACCGATGGCGTGCGTTTGGTGCGGCCCTGGGCGGTTGACGTCTCCTCCGGCGTCGAATCGGCCAAGGGCATCAAGGATGCGCAGCGCATGGCCGCGTTCGTCGCCGCCGTGCGGCGCGCCGATGCCACCCTCCCCTGCCGCGCTTGACCGCGCCGCTGCGGCGGCCGCACAGTGCGCCCGTCCTTCGATCGGTTCGGCCCATGATCCGCTACGACTATCCCGACGCCCGCGGCCACTTTGGCCCATACGGCGGCAGCTTCGTCAGCGAAACGCTCACGCACGCCATCGCCGAGCTGCGCGCCGCCTACGAACGCTACCGCGACGACCCCGACTTTCAGCGCGAGTTCCGCCAGGAACTGGCGCAGTTCGTCGGGCGTCCTTCCCCTATCTATCACGCCGCGCGCCTCAGCCGCGAGCTCGGCGGCGCGCAGATCCTGCTCAAGCGCGAAGACCTCAATCACACTGGCGCGCACAAGATCAACAACGTCATTGGGCAAGCGATGCTGGCGCGGCGCATGGGCAAACCGCGCGTCATCGCCGAAACCGGTGCCGGTCAGCACGGCGTGGCCACCGCCACCATCTGCGCCCGCTACGGGCTGGAATGTGTCGTCTACATGGGTGCCGAGGACGTCAAGCGCCAAAGCCCCAACGTCTATCGAATGAAGCTGCTGGGTGCCACCGTGGTGCCCGTGGAGTCAGGCAGCCGCACGCTGAAGGACGCGCTCAACGAGGCCCTGCGCGACTGGGTAACCCACGTCGAAAACACCTTCTACATCATCGGCACCGTGGCCGGCCCGCACCCTTACCCGATGATGGTGCGCGACTTCCAAAGCGTCATCGGTCAGGAGTGCCTGCAACAGGTGCCCGCGCTGCTGGCTGAGCTGGGTTTGCCGGGACTGCATGGGGCCGGGCTGCCGGACGCCGTGATTGCGTGCGTAGGCGGCGGCAGCAACGCCATGGGCATCTTCTACCCCTACATCCCGTACGAGGGTGTGCGGCTGATCGGCGTCGAAGCCGCTGGCGGCGGTCTGGACAGCGGCCACCACGCGGCGTCGCTGCAACGCGGTGTGCCCGGCGTACTGCACGGCAACCGCACTTACGTGCTGCAAAACGCCGACGGCCAGATTGCAGAGACGCACAGCATCAGCGCCGGACTGGACTACCCGGGCGTCGGCCCCGAGCACGCCTGGCTCAAGGACAGTGGGCGCGCCGAATACGTGGGCATCACCGACGATGAGGCGCTGGCCGCCTTTCACCGCCTCTGCCGCACCGAGGGCATCATCCCGGCGCTCGAATCCAGCCATGCGCTGGCCTACGCGATAAAACTGGCGCCGACGCTGCGGCCTGAGCAGACGCTGCTGGTCAACCTCTCAGGCCGTGGCGACAAGGATATCGGCACCGTGGCCGACCTCAGCGGCGCCGACTTCTACTGCCGCCCCAGTTGCCGTGGCGAGGTGGTCAAGACCGCGAACCCTGTCGCCGTCACTGCGGAGGCCCTCCGATGAGCGCGACGCGTCTGGCCACCACCTTCGAGCGACTGGGCACCCAGGGACGGCGCGCGCTCATCCCCTTTGTCACCGCCGGGTTTCCGCAACCCGACCTCACCCCGTCGCTGATGCACGCCATGGTCGATGCCGGCGCCGACATCATCGAGCTGGGCGTGCCGTTTTCCGATCCGATGGCCGACGGCCCGGTGATCCAGCGCGCCGGCGAGCGGGCGCTGGCCGCGGGCGTGGGCTTGGCGCAGGTGCTGCAGATGGTGCGGGACTTCCGTACCCGTGACCGCACCACGCCAGTGGTGCTGATGGGCTACGCCAACCCGATCGAAGCGTGGGAGCTGCGCCATGGCGCGGGCCGGTTCGCACGCGACGCCGCGGCAGCCGGCGTGGACGGCGTGCTGGTGGTGGACTACCCGCCGGAAGAAAGCGAGGCGTTCGCCGCCGCGCTGCGCGCGCACGGTCTGGACCTGATCTTCCTGCTGGCACCCACCAGCACCGAGGCGCGCATGGCGCTGGTGGGACAGCTGGCCAGCGGCTACGTGTACTACGTGTCGCTGACTGGCGTCACCGGAGCGGCCCACCTGGACGCGACGGCGGTACAAGCGATGCTGCCGCACATTCGCCGCCACGTGCGGGTGCCGGTCGGCGTGGGCTTTGGCATTCGGGATGCGGCCAGTGCACAGGCCGTGGGGCGTGCGGCCGATGCGGTGGTCATCGGCACCCGCATCATTGCGCTGCTGGAGCAGGCGCCGGCGGGCCATGAGGCGACGGTGCTGGGCGCTTTTGTACGCGACATCCGGGCCGCGCTGGACGCCCTGCCTCCCCGCGGCGACGCCCCCGCCCCCTGAGACTGGCAGCCTGCCCCTAGCGGTTCCCCGCGGGGCCGGTACCCCGTATCTGCCCCAGGTCCCCAGGCCGGGACGCGGCGCGCGGGCGTCAGCCTGCCGGCGCCTGGGGCAGCACCGCCCGCGGCGGTGACGCATAATCACGCGTCGTGTCATACTGGAGCCGGGCGTGGGCCGTCTCGCGCCCGCGCTTATGCTCCACAAGGAGATGCCATGTCCTGGCTGGAAAAACTGCTGCCGCCGCGCATCAAGTCCGAGGGCCCCCCACGCCGCAGCATTCCGGAGGGTCTGTGGATCAAGTGTGCCGGCTGTGAGGCGGTGCTGTACAAGACCGACCTGGAGAAAAACCTCTACGTCTGCCCGCACTGCGCGCACCACCACCGCATCGGCGCACGCGCCCGGCTCGACGCCTTTCTGGACGCCGAAGGCCGCTATGAAATCGGGCAGGAGGTGCTGCCCGTCGATGCGCTCAAGTTCAAGGACAGCCGCAAGTATCCCGAGCGCCTGAAGGAGGCGCTGGAAGCCACTGGAGAAACCGACGCGCTTGTCGTCATGGGCGGTGCGGTGCACACGCTGCCGGTGGTGGCAGCATGCTTCGAGTTCGATTTCATGGGTGGCTCCATGGGGTCGGTGGTAGGCGAGCGCTTCGTCCGCGGCGTGGACAACGCCATCGAGCAGCGCGTGCCCTTCATTTGCTTTACCGCCTCCGGTGGCGCGCGCATGCAAGAAGGGCTGCTGTCGCTGATGCAGATGGCCAAGACCAACGCGGCACTGACCCGCCTGGCGCGGCAACGCCTGCCCTACATCAGTGTGCTGACCGACCCCACGATGGGCGGTGTGTCGGCCGGTTTTGCGTTCATGGGTGACGTGGTGATCGCCGAGCCCGGGGCGCTGATTGGCTTTGCCGGCCCGCGCGTGATCGAAAATACCGTGCGCGTCAAGCTGCCCGAGGGTTTCCAGCGCGCCGAGTTTTTGCTGCAAAAAGGCGCCATCGACTTCATCTGCGACCGGCGCGAGCTGCGCAGCACCGTGGCCAATGTGCTGGCCATGTTGCAGCGCCACAGCGCCGACGCCGTGGCCTGACGCGGCGGCGTGGCAACAGCCAGACCCGGGGCGGCAGTGGGCCGTACCGGCTCGAAGCGGCCATCTCCGCCGCTGCTGGGCCGATGCGACGGCCCGGCTGTCAAACGGCTGCAACGGGACGTCAACAGCGTGCTGCCAGGATGAACCCGATCGCCCTCGGCCTGGGGTACCTGCTGGAAGACGGTGTCATAGACGTCGCCGCACGGGTCCTGGAGCTGCTGGCCCAGGCTTATGGGTGACTGGGCAGTGACGCTCTGGGGCTGGTGGTTATCACGACTGCGGCGCGGGCTCACCGCGCCACGCTCAAGGCAGCAGCTCCAGCGCGCGCTGGTAACGCGCATCGGCCATCAATGCATCCCAGTCGAGAGCTTCGCCCTGCGGCAGCAGGGCACGGCGGCGCCCCTCAGCGGTCTCGTCGGGTACCCAGCGGCCCTCGAACAGCGCGCGGCTCAGGCCCTCGATCAGGTCGTCGATCGGCTCGCCATCGTCCACGGTGCTTTGATTGCACAGCAGCACCAAATCGCAGCCGGCCTGCAACGCAGCCAGCGCCGCCTCGGTCGGGCTCACCTCGCGGCCATCGAGCACGCGTGCTGCCGCCATCGCCAAGTCGTCGCTGATGATGGCACCGGTAAAGCCCAGTTCTGCGCGCAGAATGTCATGCAACCAGCGGCGCGAAAATCCCGCTGGCCGCGCATCCACCTGGGGATAGACGACGTGTGCCGGCATCACCGCCGTCAGCGCTGCGCTCAGCCAGCCATAGGGCGCCGCATCCTCGTTAAGGATGGTCTGCAGGGGCCGCCCGTCCACCGGCAGCTCGGTGTGCGAGTCGGCCTCGGCCCAGCCGTGACCGGGAAAGTGCTTGCCGCAGTGGGCCATGCCCGCCAAACGCAGGCCGTGCATCAATGCCTGCGCCAGCAGCGTCACCACACGCGCGTCGCCATCAAAGGCACGGTCGCCGATCACCTCGCTGCGCCCATGGTCCAAGTCCAGCACCGGGGTAAAACTGAAATCGACACCGCACGCGCGCAGCTCGGCCCCCAGCACGTAGCCCGCCGCTGTGGCCGCGTTACAGGCGGCCAGCGCGGCCTCGCCGGGCCGCGTCTCGGGCGCCTCGCGCCACAGGCGGCCGAACGCACGCATCGGCGGCAAATGCGTGAAGCCGTCGCTGCGAAAACGCTGCACGCGTCCGCCTTCGTGATCGACAGCGATGAGCAGGTCGCTGCGCACACGCTTGATCTGGCGGCACAGACGCTGCAGTTGCGCGCGGTCGCGCCAGTTGCGGGCAAACAGAATCACGCCGCCGACCAGCGGATGACTCAGGCGGGCACGGTCGGCGTCGGTCAGACGGGTGCCGGCGATGTCGATGATGAGGGGGGCTTGAAAGGTCATGGCATCGGTCCGCAGTCACTCGGCGACTGGATAGGTGGGGTGGGTATGGCGTCGGGCGGTCCAGCGGCGGGACTGCGCTAGGCCGACAGGGGCAAGCCGCACATCTTCTCACACCTCGTCCGCCGGCACCGCTGCAGGCCAACGCAGCGCCGGGGCCACCGCGCCGTCGCGCTCGACGACGACGAACGCGGCCACGAAATCACCCTCGTCGCTGACGCTGACGTGGGCGCGCCAGCCGCGCTCGTCACACCAGCGCCGCAGCGCCCCGTGCAGTACCACGCTAGGTTGGCCACCGGGCCGGTTGACGATCTCGCAGTCACGCCAGGTCATCGGGCTGCGCATCCCCAGCCCGATGGCCTTGCTGAACGCTTCCTTAGCGGCGAAGCGTGTGCCCAGATAGCGCACCCCGCGCTCGGGCCAGCGCTGGCTGCGCTGCATCCACACCGCCTGCTCCTGCGGCCCAAGGATGCGCGCCGCAAAGCGCACACCGTGCCGCTGCAGCGCCGCCGCGATGCGGCGCACGTCACACAGATCGGTGCCGATGCCAACGATCACGCGAACTCCTGCGAGCCTGGGACGGGCACCGCGTCCGCAGCGGCGATGCAGCGCAGGTACGCCTGCACCGTAGCCGCATACCCCAGTTCCAGCGCGTCCGCGATCAGCGCGTGCCCGATCGAGACCTCCGCCACCCCCGGCACAGCGCGCAAAAACGCAGTCAGATTGTCGCGGTTGAGGTCGTGCCCAGCGTTGACCGCCAGACCGGCGGCATGCGCCGCTGCGGCCGCGGCGCGGTAGCGCTGCAGCTGTGCGCGGCGCGCGGCGACATCGGACCAGGCGGCGGCGTAGGGTTCGGTGTAGAGCTCCACCCGGTCGGCGCCCACCGCGCGCGCTGCCGCCATTTGGTCGGGTTCGGGGTCCATGAACAGGCTCACGCGCGCGCCCAGTGCCCGGGCCTGGGCGATCACGGGCCGCAGGCGCTCGGCGTCGTCGGGAAAACGCCAGCCGTGGTCGCTGGTGAACTGCCCGACGGCGTCCGGCACGAAGGTCAGTTGGTGCAGCGGCAATCCCCGCTGCACCACCGCGCGCGCCACGTCCAGCAGGTTGTGAAAGGGGTTGCCCTCGATGTTGAATTCGCGCCCGGGCCAGTCGCGCAGCAGGGTGCCGATGTCGAACACGTCGCCAGGTCGGATGTGACGCTCGTCGGGGCGTGGATGTACGGTGATGCCGTGCGCGCCGGCCTGCAGGCACAGCGTAGCCGCCCGCACCACGCTGGGTATGCCCAAGTGGCGGCTGTTGCGCAGCAAGGCCACCTTGTTGACGTTGACGGAAAGGGCAGTGGGCACCGATGCGTTCATGATCAGGACTCGGGAAAGGCGGATCGGCCCGCGGGCTGCGCGGACGTCACCGGCGCCGCCAGGCGGCGCACCGCCTGCAGCAGTTCGCGCGTGCGAAAACGCGCCACGCCGCTATGGTAGTGCAGCAGCGCCGCCAGCCCCTGGCGCAACCCGGACTGCGCCAGCGTCTCGGGGCATGCCCGCAGCGCGGCCCAGGGCTCGCGCGCCTGCAAGGCCCGCTGCAGCCGCTGCCAATGCTCCCCGGACAGGGCGCCGGCGTCGTCGTCCGCAGTCGGCAGCAGTCCGGCCTCGGGCTGCAGCCGGTAGCGCTGCGTCGGCTGCAGCGGCAGCAGCCGCACCCCCTCCAGCCCCAGATCCGGCAGCCAGCCCAGCGCGCGCAGCAACAGCAGCTCGAACGCCCGCAGCGCCTGCGTCCGCTGCTCGGCCTGCGGCAGCACCGCCAACGCCGCCGCGTAATGGTCGAACAGCGCCGGGTGGGGATCGTCGCGCATCAGCAGCCGCAGCAGCAGCTCGTTCAGATAGTAGCCAGCCAGCAGCGCGTCGCCCGCCGGCAGCACCTGCGCCCCGGCGTAGTGGGCGGCCTTGAGCGTGCGCACTTCGGCGTCGCCAGACCAGTCCAGCCGCAGCGGCACCAGCGGCAGCAGCACGGCGCGAAATTGCGATGTCGGACGCTTGACCCCTTTGCCGACCAGCACTACGCGGCCATGGTGGCGGCTAAACACCTCCAGGATCAGGCTCGACTCGCTCCAGTCGTGCTGATGCAAAACATAGGCGGGCTCGTCGTGCACCCGCGCGCGCCGCCGTGTCGCCACCTCACTCGTACCCGTAGGCGCGCACGCGCGCTTCGTCGTCCGACCAGCCCGAGCGCACTTTGACCCACAGCTCCAAAAACACCTTGCCGCCCCACAGACGCTCCAGCTCCTGGCGCGCCTCGGTGCCGATGCGCTTGAGGCGCTCGCCGCCTTCGCCAATGACCATGCCCTTGTGGCTGTCGCGCTCGACGATGATGGTGGCGGCGATGCGGCGCAGATCACCGTCGTGCTCGAAACGGTCAACGATGACGGTGGAGGTGTAGGGGAGCTCGTCGCCAGTGAGCCGGAACAGCTTCTCCCGTACCAGCTCGCCCGCCAGAAAGCGCTCACTGCGGTCGGTAAGATCGTCCGGCTCGTACAGCCAGGGCTGCTGCGGCAGATAGCGCTCGCACAGCGCCAGCAGCCGCTGCACGTCGCGCGGCTGTTTGGCGCTCATCGGAAAGAACTCGGCAAACGGGTGCCGATCCTGCATGCTGCGCAGCCAGGGGGCGATCTCGACGCGGCGGTGCACGCGGTCGAGCTTGTTGGCCACCAGGATCACCGGCACGCCGGCGGGCAGCAGCGCCAGCACCTTGGCATCGGCCAAGTCGAACCGGCCGGCCTCGACGACGAACAGGATCAGATCGACGTCGGTCACCGCCCCCAGCACGGTTTTGTTCAGCGCGCGGTTGAGGGCGTTGCCGTGCCGGGTCTGAAAGCCGGGCGTATCCACGAAGACGAACTGGGACGCCCCCTCGGTACGAATGCCGGTAATGCGATGGCGCGTGGTCTGTGCCTTGCGCGAGGTGATGCTGATCTTGTGCCCGACCAGCGCATTGAGCAGGGTGGACTTGCCCACGTTGGGTTTGCCGACGATGGCGATGAAGCCGCAGCGCTGCTCCTGCGGGGCAACGGGTGCCGGCGCAGCGGCGGCGGGCACGGCCGTTTCAGCGGCGGGCGCACCGATGGCGGGCGGCTGGCGTCCCAGGGTCCGGGCCAGCATGCCCTCGAGATCCTCGGACGGTTGGGGCACGGAAGCCGAAGGGGAGGTTTCGTTCATCACGGACGCACGGTGGGGGAAAACCCCTGCAGACGTTGCAACATCGACGCCGCGGCCGCCTGCTCGGCAGCGCGCCGCGACGCCCCACGCCCGATGGCCGGCTCGACCCCGTCGACGCGGCACGCCACCTCGAAGGTCTGGGCGTGCGCCTCCCCCAGGATGGCCAGCACCTCGTACTGGGGCAGCGGACGGCGTCGCCCCTGCAGCCACTCCTGCAAGGCCGTCTTGGCATCCTTGTCCAGCGCCGGCTCCAGCGACACCCCGTCGTACCAGCGGCGGGCCACTGCCTGCGCCACCTCGAAGCCCGCGTCCAGGTAAATGGCACCCAACACCGCCTCTACGGCGTCGGCCAGTATCGAGGGGCGCTGCCGCCCGCCCGAGCGTTGCTCCCCGTCACCCAAGCGCAGCAGCGCCGGCAGACCGAGGTCGAGCGCGATGCGGTGCAGGGCATCCTGCCGCACCAGGCTGGCCCGCACACGCGACAGTTCGCCTTCGGTCTGCTGTGGCAGCCGCTGCACCAGCAGCGTCGCCACCACCAGTCCCAGCACCGCATCGCCCAGAAATTCGAGCCGCTCGTAATGATCGGCCCCGAAGCTGCGATGGGTGAGCGCGCGCTGCAACAGCTCCGGGCGCCGGAAGGTGTGACCCAGGCGCGTCTGCAGCGCCTGCAAGCCGGGAGTATCACTGGCCGTCATGAGTCATTGGCTGCGTCCTCGGTACTTGAGCAGCAGATACGCCGGACCGAACAGATGCACTTCCTTGTCGTAGGCAAATTCGACGACGATCTTGTCGCCATCCTTGCTGATTTCCAGATCGCGGCCGCTGACGGCCTCGAAGTAATCAGCGGTCTTGGCGCGCTCGAAAGCGTTGCGGATTTCGGTGACGGTGGTGCCGCTTTGCGCCGCGCGGTTGACCGCCCTCTGGATGGCCATATATTCGGTGACCGTGGGCACGACTTTGGCCGCCAGCACCAACAGCATGGCCACCACCACCCCCACGAACACCAGTCCCACCAGGGACACCCCGCGCTGTCGCATCGTCGCCACCCCCGTTCGGTCACGGGCGGAAACCCTCAATCGCCGCCGTCTGCGGTCAATCATAACGGCAAAGCCGCCCCGCGGGCAGACGCGGCGGCGTCCGCACATCGCCTCATTCAAACCGACCAATGCGGCTGAGGTCGCCGAAGTTCATCCACACAAACACCGCCTTGCCGACGATGTGGCTGTCCGGCACGAAACCCCAGTAGCGCGAGTCGAGCGAATTGTCGCGGTTGTCACCCATCACGAAATAGTGCCCAGGCGGCACACGGCAGGTCACCCCCTCGACCGTGTAGCGGCACTGGTCGCGGAAGGCAAATTCGGTGGCCACCGGAATGAACGCGGGCCGCTCATCGTCGATCAGGGTGCGCACCCGCCTGCCACCAATCGTCTCGATGAACTGAGGACGGTAGCGCATCGCTTCGGCGTCGTAGAAGTCGTGCACCGCCTCGCGCGGCACCGCCTCGCCATTGATAAACAGCCGCTTATTCAGGTAGGCCACCTCGTCGCCCGGCACGCCAACCACCCGCTTGATGTAGTCCAGACTGGGCTGCGGCGGATAGCGAAAGACGATGACGTCGCCGCGCTGCGGCGCTTGGCCGGCAGTGACCTTGGTGTTGACCACCGGCAGCCGCACGCCGTAGTGATACTTGTTGACCAGAATCAGGTCGCCGATGTGTAGCGTCGGCAGCATCGAGCCAGACGGAATCTTAAACGGTTCGAACAGGAACGAGCGCAGCACAAAGACCGCCAGAATGACTGGAAACAGCCCGGCGGTCCAGTCCAGCCACCACGGCTGCGCCAGCAGCCGCCGGCGCAACGCGTCTGCATCGGTGAGCTCGGCAGCAATGCCCAGCGCGGCGCACTCGCGCTGGCGCCGCTGCATTTCTGCCACCGCTGCCTCAGCCGCGGCGCGACGCCGCGGCAAAAATACCCAGCGCTCGGCAATCCAGTAAGTCCCGGTCACCACGACCGCCAGCAACAGCAGCAGCGAAAAATTGCCGTCGATGAAGCCGGCATACCACGCCACCCCGTAGCCGACAAACGCCGCCAGCACCACACCGGTCAGCGCACTCATGGTCTGATCGTTCATACGTCCTCCACCTGCAGGATGGCCAAGAATGCCTCCTGCGGCACCTCCACGGTGCCAATTTGCTTCATGCGCTTCTTGCCGGCCTTTTGCTTTTCCAGCAGCTTGCGCTTGCGCGTGATGTCGCCGCCGTAGCACTTGGCCAGCACGTTCTTGCGTAACGCCTTGACGGTTTCGCGCGCGATGATCTGCGAACCAATGGCGGCCTGGATGGCCACATCGAACTGCTGGCGGCTGATGATTTCACGCATCTTTTGCACCACGGCGCGCGCCCGGTATTGCGCCTGACTGCGGTGCACGATGATGGACAGCGCATCAACCTTGTCGCCGTTGAGCAGGATGTCAACCTTGACGACGTCTGACGGTCGGTACTCCTTAAACTCGTAGTCCATCGACGCGTAGCCACGCGAGACGGATTTGAGCTTGTCGAAGAAGTCCAGCACGATTTCGGCCAGCGGCAGGTCGTACGTCAGCAGCACCTGTTTGCCGTGGTAGGCCATGTTCAACTGCACGCCGCGCTTTTGGTTGCACAGCGTCATCACCGGCCCTACGTAGTCCTGCGGCACATAGATATGCACCGTCACGATCGGTTCGCGGATTTCCTGAATGCGCCCCGGGTCGGGCATCTTGGAGGGGTTTTCGACCTCGATGACTTGGCCGTCACCCTTGACCACCTGATAGACCACGCTCGGGGCGGTGGTGATGAGGTCCTGGTCGAACTCGCGTTCCAGCCGCTCCTGCACGATCTCCATGTGCAGCAGGCCCAGAAACCCGCAGCGAAAGCCAAAACCCAGCGCCTGCGACACCTCGGGCTCGAAATGCAGTGAGGCGTCGTTGAGCTTGAGTTTTTCCAGCGCGTCGCGCAGCGCGTCGTACTCGCTCGCTTCGGTGGGGTACAGGCCGGCAAACACCATCGGCTGCACCTCCTTGAAGCCGGGCAGTGGCTCGCTGGCCGGCTCCAGGTTGGCACCGCTGGCGGTCTTGAACGAGGTGACGGTGTCGCCCACGCGCGCGGCCTTGAGCTCCTTGATGCCCGCAATCACGTAGCCCACTTCGCCGGCGCGCAGCGCCTCGCGCGGCTGGTTGGCGGGGGTGAATACGCCCAGCTTTTCGGTCTGGTACTGCGCCCCGGTGGCCATCAGGCGGATGCGGTCGCCGCGGTTGAGGCTGCCGTCGACCACGCGCACCAGCATCACCACGCCGACATAGTTGTCGAACCAGGAGTCAATGATCATCGCGCGCAGCGGACCGTCGGGGTTGCCGCGCGGCGGCGGCACCTTGGCCACGATCGCCTCCAAGATGTCGTCGATACCCAGGCCGGTCTTGGCCGAGCACGGAATCGCCTCCGACGCATCCAGGCCAATGACGTCTTCGATTTCTTGCTTGGCGCGTTCGGGGTCGGCCTGCGGCAGATCCATCTTGTTGAGCACCGGCAGCACCTCCACCCCGAGATCGAGCGCGGTGTAGCAGTTGGCCACCGTCTGCGCCTCCACGCCCTGGCTGGCGTCCACCACCAGCAGCGCACCCTCGCAGGCCGACAGCGAGCGGCTGACCTCGTACGAGAAGTCGACGTGCCCCGGTGTGTCGATGAGGTTGAGGTTGTAGGTCTGTCCGTCGCGAGCGGTGTACTGCAGGGCGGCGGTCTGGGCCTTGATGGTGATGCCGCGCTCCTTCTCCAGTTCCATGGAGTCGAGCACCTGCTCGGTCATTTCGCGCTCGCTCAACCCCCCGCAGCGCGCGATCAGCCGGTCGGCCAGCGTGCTCTTGCCGTGGTCGATGTGCGCGATGATGGAAAAGTTGCGGATGTGCTTCATGGCCACAGAAAAAGGGCGCGCCGGCGGCGGGCGCGCCCGTGTTGCAGGCAAACTCTCGATTGTAGGCGGGATCGCCCCCCGGGTCGGAATACCCGCCCGACGGCCAGTTGCCGCCCGGGGTCAAGGCCGCACCAGCACCCACTGCGCCCAGTCGCCGCGGCGAATGAGCAGCCCGATGGCACGACCCTTGGGCGCATCGGCCAGGGCGCGCTCGAGATCACGCACACTGCCCACCGGCTGATTGCCCACACCCACCACCACGTCGCCCGGCTGGATGCCGGCACTGGCGGCTGCGCCACTGACTTCGGTGACCCGCACACCACCTTCGACCTTGAGCTCGCGGCGCTCGGCGGCGCTGAGCTCGCGCACGGTCAGGCCCAGCGGTGTCGCCTGCGCACCGCCCGGAGTCTGCGCCGTCACCACCGGCTCCTCCTCCAGCGCGCCCACCGTGACGGTGACGGTGCGCGTCGCGCCGCGCCGCCAGATCTCCACCGGCACGCGCGAGCCGGGCTTGGTCGCCCCCACGATGCGCGGCAGATCGACCGACTTGTCCACCACCTTACCGTCGAAGCGCAGAATCACGTCCCCGGGCTCGATACCGGCCTTAGCCGCCGGAGAGCCATTTTCGACGCCACGCACCAGCGCGCCGCGAGTTCCCCCGAGCCCGACGGCCTCGGCCACCTCTTTGGTGACCGGCTCGATCGCCACGCCGATGCGCCCGCGCGTGACCTTGCCGAATTGCCGCAGCTGCTCGGCCACCTGCACCGCCTCGTCGATCGGAATGGCAAAGCTGATGCCCATGAAGCCGCCGGAGCGGGAATAGATCTGGCTGTTGATGCCCACCACCTCACCCCGCATATTGATCAGCGGACCGCCGGAGTTGCCGGGGTTGATCGCGACGTCGGTTTGGATGAAGGGCAGGAAATCGCCCGTTTCGCGCTGCTTGGCGCTGACGATGCCGGCGGTGACGGTATTGTCCAGCCCGAACGGCGAGCCGATCGCCACCACCCATTCCCCCACGCGCAGCCGATCGACGTCGCCGATGCGCACCGGCCGCAGGCCGTTGGCGTCGATCTTGACCAGCGCCACGTCGGTGCGCCGGTCGGCACCGACCACGCGCGCCTTGAACTCGCGTTTGTCGCTGAGGGTGACGATGACCTCATCGGCGCCATCGACCACGTGCGCGTTGGTCAGGATGTAGCCATCGGCGCTATAAACGAAGCCCGAGCCGACACCGCGCTGAATCTGCTCGGGCTCGCCACGCGGATTGCGCGGCCCGCGCGGGGCCACGCCGGGCGGCAGCGGGATGCCGAAGCGCCGAAAGAATTCGCGCATCTGCTCATCGACGTCGGGCAGTGGCGTGGGCACCACGCGCTCAACGGTGCGGATGTTGACCACCGACGGCCCGACGGTGTCCACCAGCACGGTGAAGTCGGGCAGTCCGGTGACCAGCGGCGCCGACGGTGTCGGCACGGCTGCCGAAGGCGCCTTCGACGTCACCGGCTGGGCCCCGACCACCCGTTGCGCCCCCACCCCCACCCCGGCCAGGGTGGCCACCGCCAACACCGACGCCGCGCCCCACAGCCAGGGGCGCAGGCGACGTGTTCGCGCGGTCTGCGTCCCGCCATCGCTTTCGTATGCCATCGTGTCTTCCTCGTTCCTTGGTATGGGCAGCCCGCCCGCCAGCCTTAGCGCGCGCGCTCGACGGCCGCCATAAAACGCTCCAGGGTCCTGGGCGGCACCTCGCCCAGCGCCGTGATGGCGTGGGCCCCAACCCGCTGCGCCAGCACGTGCGTAGCACCGCTGGCGGTGCGTGCGCCCGGCAGACCGTCGCCGGCACCGAAAAACAGCGACAGCGACGCCAACCCATCGGAGAATACGCAGTGCAGCGGCTGCCGGGCACCCGCGTCGTCGCGCACCCAGCAGGAGACCGCCCGAAAGCCCGGGACGGCCGACTTCAGCCGCCACCCTTCGGCCTCCAGCGTGGTCTTGCGCAGCGTCGGCCGCTCGATGCGGTAGCCACGCGTCTCCTCCATCTGCCGCGCCAGTGTCTGCAGCCGCAGCGGCACGTCCAGCTGCAGCTCGGTAAACGCCATCTGCTCCAGCACCGCCCCGTCGGCGCCGAGGATCTGCTGCTTCAGCACCAGGCCCGACGTCTTTTCCGACCAGATGCGGTAGCCGTAGCGCCAGTCGTCACGGGGCCGAAACTCGACCACCCACGCATCCCGCCCAGCCAACCGCTCGCCGCCACGCAGCTCGGCCTGGTAGTGCTGCGCCACGTCGAAACCGGCCAACGCCAGCGGCCCGGGAAACGCGCGCAGCACCTCGCGCCGGTCACGCACCCCCCATTGCTTGTCCGGTAGCAGGGTCAGCACCTCGTCGTCGCGCCGCCACGTCACCCGCGCCGGGCCGTTGAGCACCTCGATGCGCTCGATCTGCTGACGACCGTCACAGACGTGCACCACCCGTGCGGTCGTGATGTCGCTGCCGCGCGTGACGACGAACGTGCCGCTGTAAGCGCGCTCGCGCGTGGCATCGTGCAGGCGCTGGATCCACGCCTGGATGTCGGCGGGCGGCGCGCCGGTGGCCGCCGGCAGCTGCGACGCCGCCAACGCCAAAACCGCGGTGCCCAGCGCCAGCGCCGCCCGCCGCGCCCACCCGCTTGGCACGCGTCCCATATGGCCAGACCACCTCATCGCGCCCTACCCCCGGCGTTCAGCGCGCAGGCGCCTCGACGCTGGCAGTACGCAAAAAGCCGGCGCTGGATTGCAGGGCCGACGCGCCGCCCCACTGGCGATGGGCCGCCAGCAGCTCATCGAGCTGCGGGTCGCGCGTGGCCGTCGGTAGCCCCGCTGGGCGCGCCATCGCCGCAGCCGTCGGGACAGTCACCGCCGCCGTCGGCGCCACGACTGCCGACAGCGGGGATGTCTGCGCCAGCTGCGCGTCTCCCGCGGGTGCGCCCACCAGCGCTCCCGCCTGCCAAGCCAGCGTCAACACGGCCGCCAGGGTCGCCACCCCTGCCACCATTTTCCAGCGGAAGACGGCGTCGTTGGCAGCCGGCCGTGGCGTTCGCCGCACATCGGCAGTCGGCGCCGTCGGCAGCGCGGATACCGGATTCGCCGCCGGCGGCTCCTGCGCGATGCGGGCCATCACCGCCCGCACGAACGCCGGGTCGGCCGCCTGCGTCTGCGCGGCGGCCTGGGCGCGCAGCGCCTCGCCGATGCAGTGGTAGGCATCCCAGGTGAGGTCGTCGTCGGCGTCTAGCGCACCGCCGGGCACCGCTTGCGCCTCCCCGTCGAGAAGGGCGGACAGCCACTCGCGCCGCGCCGTATCGGCGCCGCACGTCGGATTCGATACCCTGTCAGCGTTCATATTTCACCATCCTCTGGCAAGCCGCCAACGCGCCCCTTCACCACCGCTTGCCCGACTGCCGCTCCAGCAACGGTTTGATCCGCGCCGAAATCGCCTCGCGCGCCCGAAAAATGCGCGAGCGCACGGTACCGATCGGGCAGTCGAGCGCCTGCGCGATTTCCTCATAACTCAAGCCGTCGATTTCCCGCAGCGTGATGGCCTGCGCCAATTCGGTGGGCAATGCCTCCACCGCCGCTTGCACCGCCAGCGCGATTTCTTTGCTGGCCAGTACGGCGTCGGGGGTTTCGGTGTCCGCCACCTGCGCCGTTAGTTCCTGCTCCAACGCGGAAGTTTCGTCGCCGTCCTCGCCGTCGTGCAGCGCGCTCATCGGCACCAGCGGGTCGCGCTTGCGTTCCTGCAGCGCCTTCTTAGCGGTGTTGACCGCGATGCGGTACAGCCAAGTGTAAAACTGAGAGTCGCCGCGAAACTGCCCCAAGGCACGCCAGGCACGGATGAAGGTTTCCTGCGCCAGGTCCGGCACCAAGTCGGCGTCACGCACCAGCCGCGCGATCAGGCGCTCGACTCGGCGCTGGTATTTGACAACCAGCAATTCAAATGCGCGCGCATCCCCGGCAGCGGCGCGCTGCACCAGCGCGGCGTCGGCATCGGAGAGGCGGCGGTCGTTGTCGCTCATGGCGCTGCGGCGGGGCTATCGAATATAGCCGATCGAAACGCGCCGCCCGTGACAAGGCACTGGCGCACGCGCCGCCACTGCACGGCGCAAGCGTCGGTCAGCGCGCCTGGCCATGCCCAGCCCCACAGCGTGCGCCCATCGCCCGTAACGGCTGACAGCAGCAGCGTATCGCCGCCGTCCCACACCACGCGCAGCGCGCGCAACGGCACGCCGCGCGGCCAGGCGGGCCCCAGCGCCACCGGGGCCGTCGGTGCAGCGCCGCGCGTGTGGCCACCAACGCGGTGCGACGCCGCTTCGGGCAGCCACAACGCCGTCCAGTCGGGGCGGCGGGCGGCCCATGCGGACCAGCCCACCAGAGCGGCTACCGCCAGCGCAGGCCATGCCCACGTACCACGCAGCGTGCCCGGCGTCAGCGTTGCCGCCACGACCCCGAGCAGCAGCACGGCGGCCACCGCCACGGCGCGCAGGCGCCGCACCCACACCGGCGCGCCAATGGGCACCACGATGCCGTCATCGGGCCCAAGGCCGCCAGCCATCAGACGCGCTTGAACACCAGGCTGCCGTTGGTGCCGCCGAAGCCGAAGTTGTTCTTCAGTGCGACGTCGATGCGCGCGTCGCGCGCCGTGTTGGCGCAGTAGTCCAGATCGCACTCCGGATCGGGCTGGTGCAGATTGATGGTCGGCGGGATCTGCTGGTGATAGACGGCCAGCACGGTGAACACACTCTCCAGGCCGCCAGCGCCGCCCAGCAGGTGGCCGGTCATCGACTTGGTGGAGCTGACCACCACGCGCCGCGCATGCTCACCCAGCGCCGCCTTGATGGCGTTGGTCTCGTTGACGTCACCCAGCGGCGTGGAGGTGCCGTGGGCGTTGACGTAATCGACCTGATCGGGGTTGAGGCCGGCGTTGCGCAGCGCCTGCAGCATCGCGCGCCGCGGACCATCCATATTGGGAGCCGTCATGTGTCCGGCGTCGGCGCTCATGCCATAGCCAGCGATTTCGGCGTAGATGCGCGCCCCGCGTGCCTTGGCGTGCTCGTATTCCTCCAGCACCAGCACGCCCGCGCCTTCGCCGAGCACGAAGCCGTCGCGGTCCTTGTCGAACGGGCGCGACGCGGCCTGCGGCTCGTCGTTGCGGGTGGACAGCGCGCGCATCGCGGCAAAACCCCCAATACCCAACGGCGAGACCGTGGCTTCGGTGCCGCCAGCGATGACGACGTCGGCGTCCCCGTATTCGATCAGGCGCGCGCCTTCGCCGATGCAGTGCAGCCCGGTGGTGCAAGCCGTCACCACCGCCAGGTTCGGCCCCTTGAAGCCATAGCGCATCGACACGTGCCCGGAGACCATGTTGATGATGGACGCCGGCACGAAAAAGGGCGAGATGCGGCGCGGCCCGCGTTGGGTGAGCTCCGTGTGCGTGGCCTCGATCAGCGGCAGACCGCCGATGCCGGAGCCGATCACGCAGCCGACGCGGCACGCCTCCTCCTCGGACAGTGCCTCCCCCACCGGCAGTGCGGCATCGGCCACCGCCTGTGCCGCAGCGGCGATGCCGTAGTGGATGAAGGTGTCCATGGTGCGTGCCTCCTTCGGCGGGAGGTAGGCGTCGAGCGCGAAATCACGCACCTCACCCGCGATCTGGCAGGCAAAGGCACTGGCATCGAACTTGGTGATGCGGTCGATGCCGGAGCGCCCCGCGAGCAGGTTGGCCCAGGCCGCCTCCACCGTGTTGCCCACGGGACTGACGCAGCCCAGGCCGGTCACGACGACACGGCGGCGGCTCATGCGCAGTTACGCCTTGTAGTGCGCCTTAGCGTAGTCGATCGCCTGCTGCACGGTGGTGATCTTCTCGGCGTCTTCGTCCGGAATCTCGATGCCGAACTCGTCCTCGAGCGCCATCACCAGCTCGACGGTGTCGAGCGAGTCGGCACCCAAGTCGGCCACGAACGCCTTCTCGGGAGTGACCTGGCTCTCCTCGACGCCGAGCTGCTCGGCGATGATCTTCTTGACGCGTGCTTCGATGTCGCTCATAGTGCCCTCATGGGGTGGTTGAAAACAGCCCCGGCATTGTAGCGGCCCCGACAACCGGCCCGGCCACCACGCGCCGGCTGACACTCAGGCCATGAACATGCCGCCGTTGACGTGCAGCTCCTGCCCGGTGATGTAGCCCGCCAGCGGACTGGCCAGAAACGCCACCGCGTGCGCCACGTCGGCGGGCTTGCCCAGGTGGCCAAGCGGAATCTGGGCCAGCAGGGCCTGCTGCTGCTCGGCCGGCAGGCTGGCGGTCATGTCGGTCTCGATGAAGCCTGGTGCCACGCAGTTGGCGGTGATGCGTCGGCTGCCGAGTTCGCGCGCCAGTGCGCGGGTCATGCCCGCCACCCCGGCCTTGGCCGCCGCGTAATTGGCCTGACCGGGGTTGCCCGCGGCGCCCACCACGCTGGTGATGTTGACGATGCGCCCGTAGCGCTGCTTCATCATCGGCCGGATGGCGGCGCGACACAGACGGAACACCGCCTTCAGGTTGGTGTCGAGCACCGCATCCCAGTCCTCATCCTTCAGGCGCATCGCCAGCATATCGCGCGTGATACCCGCATTGTTGACGAGGATGTGCAGCGCGCCACGCTCTTTGACGATGGACTCCACCAACGCCTCGGCCGCTGGGCCGTCGTTGACGTCCAGTCGCACCCCCTGGCATTGGGGGTAGGCCGCCAGCGCCTGGGTGATGCGTTGCGCACCGTCCTCACTGGTGGCGGTGCCCACCACACGCACGCCGCGCGCCGCCAGCTCGCGCGCAATCGCCGCGCCGATGCCCCGCGTGGCGCCGGTCACCAGCGCCACCTGCCCTTCCCATGCCTGTTCAGACATTGCTTGCTTTCCCTCCATCATGCCCGCTGCGCACCCGGCTTATTGGAAACAGGCCGCGCAGCGCAGCCGCAACCCGTGGCAGGTCGCGTCTCGTTGTCATCCCGCCAGTGCGGCGCGCACCTCAGCCAGTGTAGCCGGATCGTACAGCGCCAGCGCCTGCAGGGCCGCATCGATGCGCTTGGTCAGCCCCGTCAGCACCTTGCCGGGGCCACACTCCACCAGCGTCTGCACACCGCGCGCGCGCAGCGCCTGCACGCACTCCACCCAGCGCACGGGGCCAGCGGCCTGCCGCACCAGCGCGTCGCGGATGCGCGCCGGGTCGCTCTCCACCGCCACGTCGATGTTGTTGATCACCGGGATGGCCGGCGCCTTGAGGTTGACCGCGGCCAGCCGCTCGCGCAGCGCCTCGGCCGCCGGCTGCATCAGGCTGGAGTGAAACGGTGCCGACACCGGCAGCGGCAGCGCGCGCTTGGCACCGCGCGCCTTGAGCAGATCGCACGCCCGCTCCACCGCGGCCCTGGTGCCGGCGATCACCGTCTGCGCCGGGTCGTTGAAGTTGACCGCTTCCACCACCTCGCCACTGCCGGGCGCAAACTGCGCCTGCGCCTGGGCACAACCCGCGCGCACGGCGTCGGCATCGAGCCCTAGGATAGCTGCCATCGCCCCCGCGCCCACCGGCACCGCCTGCTGCATGGCCTGGGCGCGGAAACGCACCAGCGGCGCGGCCTCGGCCAGCGTCAGCGCACCCGCCGCCACCAGGGCGCTGTACTCGCCCAGCGAGTGCCCGGCCAGCGCCACCGGGTCGGCGCCGCCTTCGGCTTTCCACACGCGCCACGCGGCCACCCCGGCCACCAGCATCACCGGCTGCGTGTTGGTGGTCAGCGCCAACGCCTCCTTGGGGCCGTCGTGGATCAGACAGCCCACGTCCTCGCCCAGCGCGTCCGACGCCTCCTGCAGCGTGGCGCGCACCGCCGGATGGTCGCCCCAGGCGTCGAGCATGCCCACCGACTGCGATCCCTGTCCAGGAAAAACGAAAGCGAATGTCGTCATCTCTGTGTTCCGTTGCCTGCCCGGAGTCGGTCACGCCGCGCAACCTGCTGGCGACGCCCGCCCCGCACTGCCCTCAGTACCGCACCAACACCGCGCCCCACGTAAACCCAGCGCCCACCCCCTCCAGCAGCAGCAGCTGACCCGGGCGCACCTGCCCGGCGCGCACCGCATGGTCCAGTGCCAGCGGAATGGATGCGGCCGACGTGTTGCCGTGCCGGTCCACCGTCACCACCACGCGCTCCATGGGCAGGCGCAGCTTGCGCGCCGTGCTCTGCATGATGCGGATGTTGGCCTGGTGCGGAATCAGCCAGTCGATGTCTGCCTCGGTCTTGCCGGCCTTGGCCAGCGTGGCACGGGCGGTTTCCTCCAGCACTCCGACGGCGAGCTTGAACACGGCCTGGCCGTCCATGCGCAGCAGCGGATCGCCCAACACCTGCCCGCCGGCCACCGTGCCCGGCACGCACAGAATGCCGGTGTGGCGCCCGTCGGCGTGGATGTCGCTGGCCAGGATGCCGGCTCCGCTGCCGTCGTGCTCGGCCGCTTCCAGCACCACGGCCCCCGCCCCGTCGCCGAACAAGACACAGGTGGTGCGGTCGTCGAAATTGAGCAGGCGCGAAAACACCTCCGCCCCCACCACCAGCGCGCAACGCGCGGTGCCCGTGCGCAGCAGCGCGTCGGCCACCGTCAGCGCGTAGATGAAGCCGGTGCACACCGCCTGCACATCGAACGCGGGGGCACCAATCGGGCCTTGATCCCCCTGGGCCTGCGCTGCCTCGTGCAGCTTGCGCTGCACGATGCTGGCGGTAGAGGGAAACACCATGTCGGGGGTAGAGGTGGCCACCACGATCAGGTCCACCTCGTGCGGCTGGCGACCGGCAGCCTGCAACGCGCGCAGGCTGGCCTGCACCGCCAGATCACTGGCGTCGGTGCCGGGCTCGACGAAGTGGCGCGCGCGGATGCCGGTGCGCTCGACGATCCAGGCGTCGCTGGTCTGCAGCCCGCGTGCTGCCAGCAGCGTCACCATGTCGTCGTTGGTCAGGCGTTTGGGCGGCAGCGCGCTGCCGGTTCCCGTGATGCGGGCGTACAGGCTCATCGGCAATCGTTCTTTCGGTCGCAGCGGGGCGCAAGCGCCCTTCAGGTCGGTGCAGGGGACGACGCAGACGACGCGGCGGACTCAAGCCACGCCGTGGTCTGCGCGATGCGGCGCTGCACCCGGTCGAGCAGCCCCGCTTGGGCCGCATCATACGCGCGCCGCAGCGCGTGCTCGAACGCCAACGCGTCCGCCGAACCGTGGCTTTTAAACACCAAACCGCGCAGGCCCAGCAACGCAGCACCGTTGTAGCGTCGGTGATCGAGGCGACGCTTGAGCCGCATCAGCACCGGCCACGCCGCCGCGGCAGCCAGCCGCGCATACCAGCCGCGGCTGAACTCCTCGCGCAAAAAGCTGCCGATCATGGCGGCCAGTCCCTCGCTGGTCTTCAGCGCCACGTTGCCGACAAAGCCATCGCACACCACGATGTCTGTTGTGCCCTTGAAGATGTCGTTGCCTTCCACGTTACCGTGGAAGTTGAGCAGCCCGCGCGCCGCCGCCTCGCGCAGCAGCTGCCCAGCGCGCTTGATGACGTCGTTGCCCTTGATGATTTCCTCGCCGACGTTGAGCAGACCGACGCTGGGGCTGTCGCGGCCGGCAGCGGCCACCAGCGCCGACCCCATCAGCGCAAACTGCAGCAGGTGCTCGGCCTCGCAGTCGACATTAGCCCCCAGGTCGAGCACCGTGGTGGCGCCGCCCGTGGCGTTGGGCAGCTGGGTGGCGATCGCCGGGCGGTCGATCCCGTCCAGCGTCTTGAGTACGAAGCGGGCAATCGCCATCAGCGCGCCGGTGTTGCCCGCCGACACCGCCACGTCGGCCGCGCCGTCCTTGACTTGCGCGATAGCCACGCGCATCGACGAGTCTTTTTTACGCCGCAGCGCCACTTCCACCGGGTCGTCCATCGCCACCACTTCGGCGGCGGGCACCACGCGGCAGCGCGCTGACGCCAGCGGCGCAGGCAGCGACGCCAGGGCATCCGGATGCCCCACCAGCAGCAGCTCGGCCTGCGGACAGGCCGCCGCGAATGCGGCACAGGCCGGCAAGGTTACCGGAGGGCCGAAGTCGCCCCCCATGCAATCGACGGCAATGCGGATCACGGACACGCGACGCGCAAGCACAGGCCCGGCGCCGCCGAGCCGCCCTGACCAGCGCAGCGATTACGCCCCGGACTTGCTCTTGAGCACCTGACGGCCGCGGTAGAAGCCGTTGGGGCTGATGTGGTGGCGCAGATGCGTCTCGCCGGTCGTCGGCTCCACGGCAATGCCCGGCACCGACAGCGCCTGATGCGAACGGTGCATGCCGCGCTTCGACGGCGACTTTTTATTTTGCTGAACGGCCATGATCGGTTCCTGGTAAGCGGATCAGACGAAAACTCCGCATTATAGTCGGCTGCGCGCGATGGCGCAGGCCGCGTTGCACAGCCAACCCACCCACAGCGCACAGCCCGCCGACGTCGCGTCCCCCTCATCCCCTGGGGTGCTTGAGCGCCGCCAGCGCGGCAAAGGGCTGCCGGCGGGTCTGCGGCTCGTCGTCGTTGGCGGTTGCGAGCGGCTCGGCCTCGGGCCGCAGCACATCGCCAGCCGCCAGCGGCAACGGATGCGGGCAGGCCGCGTCGTGGCGCGGCACCAGGGGCGCGGCCAGCAGCAGCTCGTCCTCCACCAGCTCACGCAGGTGAAAGCGGGTGCCCGTGTACACCAGCAAATCCTCCTCGCAGGCATCGTCCTCGGCCAGCGCGGTGGCCTCGTCGGCCACGAAGCGGAACCAGCGATCCAGCGACAGCGGCTGCCAGTAGGGCTCCAGGCAGCGCTGGCACACCAGCGGCAACGCACCGTGCACCTGCAGGCGCAGCCAGAGCTGACGCGGCACGACCCGCCCCTGGCCCAGCGCACGCCAGGCCGCCTGAACGGCGGGCGGCGGGTCGCGCCACTCGGCCTGCACCGTCCACTGCACCGTGGCCTCGTCCTGCCCAGCCAGCGGCGGGGCGTCGATCAGCACCCGCGGCAGCTGCGCCAGCCCATAGGTGCCGCTGAGCGCCGTCGCCTGGCGCGCCAGCGCCTCGAGGTCGATCCATTCGATGGAGGCGGGGGTGGGGGGGTGCAAAGCCATGGGGCAATTATCCGACCAAGCCCGCGTGCCATACTGCGCCCATGAAGTCGTCCATCGCCGATTTGCGCAAGAGCTACGAAAAGGCCGAGTTGAGCGAGGAAGCCTCGCACGCCGATCCGCTGCAGCAGTTCGACCAGTGGCTGCACGAGGCCATCCGCGCGGAGCTGCCCGAGCCCAACGCGATGACGCTGGCCACCGTGGGCAGCGACCTGCGCCCCAGCACCCGCGTGGTGCTGATCAAGGGCTATGACGAGCGTGGCATCGTCTGGTACACCAACTACGACAGCCGCAAGGGCCGCGAACTGGCAGGCAACCCCTACGCGGCGCTGCAGTTTCACTGGGTGGAGCTGGAGCGGGTGGTGCGCATCGAAGGGGTAGTGGAAAAAGTCAGCGCCGCCGAAAGCGACGCCTACTTCGCCAGCCGACCGCTGGACCACCGCATCGGCGCCTGGGCCAGCCCGCAAAGCCAGGTGATCGACAGCCGCAGCGTGCTGTTGGCCAACGCCGCCAAATACGCCGCGCAATTTCTGATGAATCCGCCCCGCCCGCCGCACTGGGGGGGCTACCGCCTCAAGCCGGATACGTGGGAGTTCTGGCAAGGTCGCAAGAGCCGACTGCACGACCGGCTGCGCTACCGACTGGCCGATGGTCGCTGGATCCGTGAACGGCTGGCCCCGTAGGCGCAGCACGACTGCGGTCAGGCCGGCAGCGGGACAGCCTCCAGACGCTCGATGCGCTGACCGGCCACCGCCTGCAGCGCCGCTGCGTCGACCAGCGTCGGCGCCACTTCGTTCAGCGGCACCAGCACGAACGCCCGCTCCCACAGCCGCGGGTGCGGCACGGTCAGCAGCGGCGACTGAATGCGCGCACTGCCGTAAAGCAGCAAGTCCAGGTCGAGCGTGCGCGGGGCGTTGTGGTAGGGGCGCTGGCGCCCGGCGCGGGTCTCCAGCCCCTGCAGCGCCTGCAGCAACACGGGCGCGGTCAGCCGGGTGGACAGCGCCGCCACCGCGTTGCAGTAGTCCGGTCCGTCGGCGTCCACCGGCGCGCTGCGCCACAGGCTGGAAGCGGACAGGCGCTGCGTCTGGGGCAAGTCGTTGAGCCACTGCAGTGCCGCGCGCACCTGCGCCGCCGCGTCGCCCAGGTTGGCGCCGACGCCGATGTAGGCGGTGACGGCCTCACGCATCGGCTGCACCACCGTCGGCCGGGGTGCCGCTGTTGTCCCCGGCAGCGGGCTTGCGGCGGCGCCGGCGGCGCTTGCGTGGGGCAGCCGGTGCATCGGCTGCGCCGTCTGGCGCCACTGTTGCCGCCTCGGGCGCTGCCGGGACAGCCGGTGCGGCGGCCTCAGGCGGCGAGCCGCCGTTGCCGTCCGGGTGGCGCCGGCGGCTGCGCGGCGCCTTGCCCGCCGACTTGGCGCGCTGCTGCTCCAGGCGCACGGCCTCGATCATGTCGCGCCGCACCGCCTCGCCCGCCAGACTGAATGTCTCCCACCAGTGCGCCAGCTCTTCCTCCACCTCGCCCACCTGCGCGCGCAGGCGCAGAAAGTCGAAGCCGGCACGAAAGCGCGGCTGCTCCACCAGCGTGAACGGTCCCTGGCCGGTGCGCTTGTCAAAACGCGGCTGCATCATCCAGATCTCGCGCATGTCCGCGCCGAGCTTGCCCCGGCCCGAGACGTCGCCGACGCGCGCGTCGAACACCTCATCGACCGCCTCGGCCAGCGCCGGAAACGGCGGCACGCCGTCGCCCAGCCGCCGCTGCCAGGCGCTGCGCACGTCCTGCCACAGCACGCAGGCCAGCAAAAAGCTGGGCGCCACCGGCTTGCCTTCGGCCACGCGCCGGTCGGTGTCCTGCAGCGCCATGCGCACGAACGGGTCGTCGCCGCGCTCCACCACCACGTCCAGCAGCGGGTAGATACCGCGCGCCAGCCCATTGGCCTTGAGCGCCTGCAGACTGGCCAGCGCGTGCCCGGTCTGCAGCAGCTTGAGCATCTCGTCGAACAGGCGGCTGGGCGGCACGTCGGCCAGCAGGGGCAAGGCGGCTGCCATCGGCGCGCGGGTCTTGTCATCGAGCTTGAAGCCCAGCCCGCTGAGCTTGGCCGCGAAACGCACCGCGCGGATGACGCGCACCGGGTCTTCACGGTAGCGGGTCGCCGGATCACCGATCATGCGCAGCACCCGTCGGCGCGCGTCGCGGATGCCGTGGTGGAAATCGACCACGGTTTCGGTCTCCGGGTCGTAGTACATCGCGTTGATGGTGAAGTCGCGCCGTGCCGCGTCTTGCTCGATCGGCCCCCAGACGTTGTCGCGCAGCACGCGGCCGCTGGCGTCCACCGCCAGCGCCACCCCCGCCAGCGCACGCCGGCAGCGCTCATCCCCCACCACCGGCTCGGCGGCCGTGGAGTCGAGGTAGGCGCGGAAGGTGGACACCTCGATGACGTCGTGCTCGCGCCCGCGCCCGAACACCACGTGCACGATGCGGAAGCGCCGCCCGATGATGAAGGCGCGCCGAAACAGCGCCTTGACCTGCTCAGGCGTGGCGTTGGTGGCGACGTCGAAGTCCTTCGGACGCAGGCCCAGCAGCAGGTCGCGCACGGCGCCGCCCACGATGTAGGCCTCGTAGCCGGCGCGCTTGAGGGTGCGCACCACCTCCACCGCACGCGGGTCGACCAGCGCCGGGTCGATGCCGTGCACGCTCACCGGCACGTCCTCCCGCTTGCCCCAACGCGGCCGCCGCAGCGTCGGTCGCACCGCCTTGTCCAGCAGCTTGGTGATCAGGGTCTTGATCATGGATGTGGCTCGAACAGGTCGAGGATACGCCAGCCGAGCTGCCGGGCTCGCTGGCGCAGACTGTCGCTAGGGTTGGTCGCCACCGGCACATCGGCGCGCTCCAGCAGCGGCAGGTCGTTGTCCGAGTCGGAGTAGACGGTCACGTGCACGCGCTCGTCCCACTCCAGCCCCTGGGCCTGCAACCACTGCCGCACACGCACCACCTTGCCCTCGCGGTACGACGGCACGCCGCGGATGGCCCCGGTGAACCAGCCGCTGGCGTCACGCTCCAGCTCCACCGCGATCAGGTCGGGCACACCAAAGGCCTCGGCAATCGGTCGGGTGATGAACTCGTTGGTGGCGGTGACGATGGCGACGCGGTCCCCCCGAGCCTGATGCGCCCGCACCAGCGCCAGGGCCTGCGGATGCAGCGCCGGGCGGATCACCTCGTCCATGAAGCGCGCGTGCGCCGCGGCGGCCTCTTCGGGGCTGCGCTGGCGCACGGCATCGATGGCAAAGCGCGCATAGGCATGGATGTCGAGCCGCCCCGCCAGGTAGTCGGCATAGAAGGCGTCGTTGCGGCGCGTGTGCTCCTCGGCATCGGTCCAGCCGATGCGGGTGGTGAACACGCCCCACTCGTGATCGGAGTCCAGCGGCAGCAGCGTGTGATCGAGATCGAACAGGGTCACGCCAATGCGGCCCTCGGGGGGGGCCGACCCGGCGACCATCGCCGACAAAGGCACAGCGGAAGAATCGGATACGCCCATGAACCTCCTCAGTGATCGCGTCCTGCGGCAAGCCGCCCTCAGTCCTCGGACAGCATGTCCCGCACCAACGCCGTGGTGAGCGCGCGCTGGGTGCGCAGCGCATAGTCGTCGAGCCGCTCAAGCAGCGTCATCAGGCTGGAGAGGTCGCGCGCAAAGCGCGCCAGCAGATACTCGACCAGCTCCTCGGACAGCGTCAGCCCGCGCGCGGCGGCGGCGCGCTGCAGCACCGCGCGGCGCGCAGCTTCATTCAGCGGCTGCAATTGGAACACAAGCCCCCAGCCCAACCGAGAGCGCAGATCATCGCGCAGCGGCAGATCGGCCGGCGGACGGTCGCCGGTGGCCAGCACCGCGCGCTGCGGTCCAGCAACGGGCGACTGCGCGTTGACGAACCAGTTGAAGGCGGCGGCCTGCTGCGGCGCACCGAAGGCATGCACATCGTCCAGCAACACCGCCGACCAGCGCTCATCGAACGGCTGCGGCGCCGCCACGCGCGCATCCAGCCAGCCCACGGCCTCGCCCGCGTCGGCCAGTGCTTGCGCCAGCGCGCGCAGCAGATGGGTCTTGCCACTGCCCGCTGGCCCCCACAGGTAGACGGGCAGCGGCGAGCGGGGGCGCTCGTGCAGCCACGCGCGCAGGTGGGCACACACCGCCTCGTTGCCCTGCACCACGAAATTATCCAGCGACGGCGCCGGCGCCAGCCCCAGGTCGAGCACCAGTTGCCGCATGCTCACTCCCGCTGCGCAGCCGCGCCATCGGCACGGCGAAACAGCGGGCTGTGCACGTACAGCCGCTGCAGCCGCCGCAGCGCCACCAGCAGCACCGCCGACACCGGCAGCGCGATCAACACACCCACGAATCCCAGCAGATGCCCAAACGCCATCAGCGCGAAGATGACGGCGATCGGATGCAGGCCGATGCGCTCGCCCACCAGTCGCGGCGTCAGGAAAAAGCTCTCGATCACCTGCCCCAGCCCGTAGACGGCTGCCACCAGCAGCACACCCCACAGGGCCTGAAACTGCAGCAACGCCGCCAGCAGCGCCAGCGCCAGCCCCAGCCCGAAGCCCAAGTAAGGCACGAACACCGCCAGTCCGGTAAAGACGCCAATGGGCAGCGCCAACTCCAGCCCCACCAACGCCAGCGCCGCCGCGTAATACACCGCCAGCACCCCCATGACCAGCAGCTGCCCACGCAGGTACTGGCCCAGCACGGCGTCGGCTTCGCCCACGAAGTCCTCGACCCGCTCGCGCCAGCGCGGCGGCACCAGACGGCGCGCCTGCGCCACCACGCGCCCCCAGTCGAGCAGCAGATAGTAGGCCACCACCGGCATCAGCATCAGGTTGCCCAGCAACGCCAACACGGCGCTGCCACCGATGTGCAGCGACGTCAGCAGACCCGCCAGCAGGGCGCTTTCGTGCCCACTGATCAGACGCCGCAGCAAATCGCGCACCGCATCCACGTCCACCGCCAGCACCAGGCCGAAGCGCTGCGCCAGCGGCTGCATCCAGGCGTTGAGCCGCTCCAGCAGCACCGGAATTTGCTCGCGCAGCAGCGGCCACTGGCGCGTGACCACGGGCAAAATGATGAGCACCACGGCCAGCAGCAGCACCAGCAGCGCCGCCAGCGCCAGCGCCGCCCCCAGCCAGCGCGGCACGCGATGCGCCGCCAGCCACGCCACCAGCGGCTGCAGCGCGTAGGCCAGCACGAACGCCAGCACGAACGGCAGCAGCACCGGCGCCAGCTGCACCAGCCCCCACCAGCCCAGCACCGCCAGCGCAGCCCACAATAGCGCGTGTCGCTGGGATTCGGTAAGAGTCATGGAGACAACACGGAAAAATCGCAAGCCGCGGCCGACACCGCCCGCACGGCAGCGGGCGGCCCCGTACAATCGGTGGCATTGTATCGAGCCCATGAATACGCCTGCCCTTTCCTACAAAGATGCCGGTGTCGACATCGACGCCGGGGACGCGCTGGTCGAGCGCATCAAGCCACTGGCGCGGCGCACGTTGCGCGAGGGGGTGCTGGCCGGCATTGGCGGCTTCGGCGCGCTGTTCGAGATCCCGAAGCGCTACCGCGAACCGGTGCTGGTCAGCGGCACCGATGGCGTCGGCACCAAGCTCAAGCTGGCCTTCGAGTGGAACATGCACGACACCGTCGGCATCGACCTGGTGGCTATGAGCGTCAACGACGTGCTGGTGCAGGGCGCCGAACCGCTGTTTTTCCTGGATTACTTTGCCTGCGGCAAGCTGGATGTGGACACCGCCGAGCGCGTGGTGGCGGGCATCGCGCGCGGCTGCGAGGCCTCGGGCTGCGCACTCATCGGCGGCGAAACCGCCGAGATGCCGGGTATGTACCCGCCCGGCGAATATGACCTGGCCGGCTTTTGCGTCGGTGTGGTCGAGAAGTCGCGCATCCTCACCGGTGCGGCCGTGCAGGCCGGCGACGTGGTGCTGGGCCTGGCGTCCAACGGCGTGCACTCCAACGGCTTCAGCCTGGTGCGCAAGTGCATCGAACGCGCCGCCGCCAGCCTGCCGGCGACGCTGGACGGACAACCGTTTCGAGCGGCGGTGATGGCGCCGACGCGCCTGTACGTGCGCCCGGTGCTTGCGGCGCTGCAGCGCCACCCGGCCGAGGCCGACGGCATCAAGGCGCTGGCGCACATCACCGGCGGCGGGCTGCTGGAAAACATTCCGCGCGTACTGCCGCACGGGCTGGCGGCCGAGCTGGTGCGCGGCAGCTGGCCGCAATCCGAGCTGTTCGCCTGGCTGCAGCGCACCGCCGCCATCGACGACCATGAAATGAACCGCACCTTCAACAACGGCATCGGCATGGTGGTGGTGGTGGGGGCCGGGCACGCCGAGGCGGTGGCCGCCACGTTGCGCGAACTGGGCGAGACCGTGCACCGTATCGGCGCCATCGTGCCGCGCGGCGCCGGCGCACCCGTGCGCCTCGTCTAAATCGTTCGCCACGCCCGCGGGGCTGCACACGACGGCGCGCCTACGCGGCGCGCAACGCGCGCACGCGCTGCTGCACCGCCTGCACCTGCAGCGGGTCGTCGGCGTGGGCCAGATAGGCCTCTAAATCGGCCAACGCGCGCGCCGTCTGGCCCAACTCGGCCAGCGCCAGACCGCGCTCGCGCACCTCATCCCAGGCGTCGGGCTGCAGCACGATCAGGCGGTCCAGCACCGCCACCAAACGCGCCCAGTCGCGCTGCGCGCGATGGATCTCTTTGAGGTTGCGCAGCACGCGCGCCACGATTTCGCGCGGCGCCGCCGGCTGCAGAAACAGCTCCACCGGAATGTCGAACTCATCCACCAGGCCCTGACGCCGCTTGTACGGCTCCAGCCGCTCGATGAGGTCTTCGCGGCTGAGCGACTGACCGGTAAAGGGGTCGATGATCACCTGCCCGCGCGCCAGCTGTACCTTCACCAGGAAGTGACCGGGAAAGTTGACGCCCACAGCGCGCAGTCCGATACCCTGCGCCAGCTCCAGCCACAGCACTGCCAAGCTGATGGGGATGCCGCGCCGCGTGCGCAGCACCGCGTGCAAGTAGCTGTTGTCCGGGTCGTAGTAGTCGTTGACGTTGCCGCCAAAGCCCAGCTCGCGGAAGAAAAAGTGGTTGAGTAGGCGCAGTCGGTGCAGCGGCGCGGCGTCGGCTGGCAGACGCCGACGCAGCCGCTCCAGCAGGCGGTCGACGCCGTCGAGCACGCTCTGTACGTCCAGCTCGGGGTAGTCATCCAGCGCCACCGCTGCCACCGCCTCCAGCAGAGGCAGACCCTCGTCCTGCCCCACCAAGGTGGCAAAGTAGTCGAGCGCCGAGGGCGCGCGCGTGGCCCATTTCATGGTGCTACTTTCGCACAAATTGGCGCAGCGGCAAACCCGCCACATGCAGCGTCCCGAAGTACAGCAGGATGGCACCCAGCGCCGCGCCTGCCAGCGCGGCCACGCGCAACGGCCGCTCCATCCCCACCCAGTCCAGGCCCAGCGCCCACGCCAGCAGCCAGGCCGTCATCACCGCAGCGGCCAGCGCCACCTGCCGCGCAAAGCGCCACCAGCCGGGCTGCGGCGCATAGGCCCCGCGCCGCCGCAGCCCCACCAGCAGCCAGCCTGCGTTGAGCAAGGCCCCCAGCCCGATGGCCAGTGCCAGCCCGGCATGCGCCAGGTGTGGTACCAGCAGCGCGTTCATGACCTGCGTAAAGCCCAACACGACGATGGCGATGCGCACCGGGGTGCGGATATCCTGCCGTGCATAAAAGCCGGGCGCCAGCACCTTGACGCCGATCAGCCCCAGCAGGCCCACCCCGTAGCCCATCAGCGCCAGCGCCGTCTGCCGCACATCGGCGGCCGTGAAGGCCCCGTAGTGGTACAGCACCGCCACCAGCGGAGTCGCAAATGTCAGCAGCGCCAGAGCACTGGGCACCGCCAGCAGCACCACCCAGCGCAGCCCCCAGTCCAGCAGCTGGCTGTAGCGCGCCTCGTCCCCGGCCGCCTGGGCAGCGGCCAGCTGGGGCAGCAGCACCACGCCCAGCGCCACCCCCAGCAGGGCGGTTGGAAACTCCATCAGCCGGTCGGCGTAGGTCAGCCACGACACACTGCCCGGACTTAGGTGCGAGGCGATCTGCGTGTTGATCAGCAGCGACAGCTGCGCAACGCTCACCCCCAGCACCGCTGGCCCCATCAGCGCCAAGATGCGCTGCGTGCCCGGGTGGCGCCAGCCGGCGCGCACGCCGGCCACCGTCAGCCGCAGCCTGGGCAGCGCGCCGACGCGCGCCAGCGCCGGCGCCTGCACCGCCAGCTGCAGCACGCCGCCCAGCATCACCCCGCCGGCCAGCGCGTAAATCGGCTCGACGCCCAGCCGCGCCAGCGCCGGGGCGCCCCACGCCGCAGCGGCGATCATCGCCACATTGAGCAACACCGGAGTGGCCGCCGGCACCGCATAGCGCCTCCAGGTATTCAGAATCCCGGCGCTGAGCGCCACCAGCGACATGAAGCCGATGTAGGGAAACATCCAGCGCGTCAGCGCCACCGCCGTCTCGTAGCCCCCCGGAGTCTGGCGCAAGCCCGAGGCCATTGCCCACACCAGCAATGGCGCCCCTACCACGCCCAGCACACAGGTCAGCAACAGCGCGGCCGTCAGCACCGTGGCCACGTGGTCGATCAGCGCGCGCGTGGCCGCATCACCCTGCTGCTGGCGCGTGGCCGCCAGCACCGGCACGAAGGCCTGCGAAAACGCCCCTTCTGCAAACAGGCGCCGCAGCAGGTTCGGGATGCGAAACGCGACATTGAAGGCGTCGGTGACGGCGCTGGCCCCGAACGTGGCGGCGATCAGCAGCTCGCGCACCAGCCCGGTGATGCGCGACGCCAGCGTCAGCAGCGACACGATCGAAGCGGATTTGAACAGCGACACGGCACGAGTGTAGCCGCGCGCCTACAATGGGCGAGTCATGGCCATCCTCAACGCCGATCTGCACTGCCACTCCACCGTCTCCGACGGCACCCTGGAACCCGAAGCACTGGCGGCGCGTGCGCACGCCAACGGGGTGCAGCTGTGGGCGCTGACCGACCATGACGAACTGGGCGGTCAGCAGCGCGCCCTGCATGCGGCGCGCGCGCTCGGTCTGCCTTATCTCACCGGGGTGGAGATCTCGGTCACCTTCGCCGGGCTGACGGTGCACATCGTGGGCCTGGGCATCGATCCCGACGATGCACAGCTGGGCGACGGGCTGGCGCGCACTCGCAGCGGGCGCGAGCAGCGCGCGCGCGAGATGGCCGAGCAGCTGGCCGCGGTGGGCATACCAGGCGCCTTCGAAGGCGCGCTGAAGTACGTCGGCAACCCGGAGTTGATCTCCCGCACCCACTTTGCGCGCTTTCTGGTCGAGGCGGGCATCTGCCATGACACGCACGACGTATTTCGTCGCTTCCTCACCGAAGGCAAGCCCGGCTTCGTGGCGCACCGCTGGGCCGCGCTGGGCGATGCGGTGCGATGGATCCGTGAGGCCGGGGGGGTAGCGGTCATCGCCCATCCGGCGCGCTATGCCCACCCCAGCCCGACGCACGAGTACGCGCTGTTTGCCGAATTTAAAGCGCACGGCGGGCAGGCGGTGGAGGTGGTCAGCGGCAGCCACAGCGCCGCCGAAGCACTGCGCTACGCCGACCTGGCGCTGGAGTTCGGGTTGGCCGCCTCGCGCGGCAGCGATTTCCACAGCCCCGACGAATCACACACCGATCTGGGTGCCCTGCCGCTGCTGGAAGGGCGGCTGACGCCGGTGTGGGAGCTGCTGGCCGACCGTATCATCCATTGAGCGGCGGCCGTGGCGCAGCGCTTCGAAGTCCATCCGCTCAACCCCCAGCCCCGGCTGCTGCGGCAGGCCGTGCAGGCGCTGCAAGACGGCGCCGTGCTGGCCGTGCCCACCGACTCCAGCTACGCGCTGGTTTGCCATCTGGACGACAGGGCGGCCGTGCAGCGGCTGCGCCGCATCCGCGGCGTGGACGACCGCCACCACCTGACGCTGCTGTGCCGCGACCTGTCGGAGGTGGCCACGCTGGCGCGGGTGGACAATCGGCAGTATCGGCTGCTCAAAGCCGCCACCCCTGGACCCTATACCTTTATTTTGGAAGCCACCAAAGAGGTACCACGCCGCGTCAGTCACCCGTCGCGCAAAACCATCGGTCTGCGCGTGCCCGAGCACCACGTGCTGCGCGCGCTGCTGGCGCTGCACGACGCCCCGCTGCTGGGCACCACGCTGATACTGCCCGGCGACGACTTGCCGCTGAACGACCCCGACGCCATCCGCGAACGCCTGCAGCACGAGGTGGCGATCGTCATCGATGCCGGTGCCTGCCCGCGCGAGCCCACCACGGTGGTGGACCTGACCCCAATGGGCAGCGGCGGCACCCCGGCCGTGCTACGCGCCGGGCGCGGCCCGCTGTCGCCGCTTGGCCTCTGACGGCACCGGCCAGCCGCGCACGGCGGCGCCACCTGCGACAATCGCCCCATGGATATCGCCGACATCATCCAGACCGTGGCCCTGTACGCGCTGCCGGTGCTGTTTGCCATCACCGTGCACGAGGCCGCACACGGCTACGCCGCGCGCCACTTTGGCGACCCCACGGCCGAGCGGCTAGGTCGCATCACGCTCAACCCGATGCGGCATATCGACCCCATCGGCACCATCGCCATGCCGCTGTTGCTGTACGTGGCCACCGCCGGCGCCTTTCTGTTCGGCTACGCCAAGCCGGTGCCGGTGGACTTCGGGCGCCTGCGCCACCCCAAGCGCGACATGGTGTGGGTGGCGCTGGCCGGGCCGGCGGCCAACCTGGCGCAGGCCATCGCCTGGGCAGCGCTGGGCTATCTGCTGGTGGCCGCTGACATTCAAGAGCCGTTTTTCAATGGCATGGCGCGCGCTGGCGTCTTGGTCAACATCGTGATGTTCGTCTTCAACCTGTTTCCATTGCCGCCGCTCGATGGTGGGCGCATCCTGGTGGGCCTGCTGCCGCCGCGCCCGGCGCTGACGCTGGCGCGTGTGGAACCGTACGGGTTTTTTATCGTGCTGGCGCTGGTGCTCACCGGCATCGTCAGCACGCTGTGGCTGCAGCCGCTGATGCGCCTCACCGCCCAGGGCATCGAATGGCTGCTTGCGCCGCTGCGCTGGCTGCTGTTCTGACCGCAGTGCGCACTCGCTGCCCGCCCCCACGGGCTGGCCCACCCATGCAAGCCCGAACCACCCTGGGGCAGCTCGCGCGCCGCGCGGCACCGCGCACCGACGCTGGCTCCTGACGCTGTGGCCGTGTCGCCAAACATCATCCCACTTCTCTATCCTTTCGGCTACCCTGTGCAACCATGACTGCTCTGCGCGTCCTCACCGGCATCAAACCCTCTGGTACCCCGCACCTGGGCAACTACGTCGGCGCCATCCGGCCCACGGTGCGCGCCAGCCGCGAACCCGGCATCGACAGCTTCCTGTTCCTGGCCGACTACCACGCCCTCATCTCCACGCGCGATCCGGCGCGCGTGCAACGCTCCACACTGGAAATTGCCGCCACCTGGATCGCCTGCGGACTGGACCCCGAGCGCGTCACCTTCTACCGCCAGTCGGACATCCCCGAAATCCCCGAGCTGACCTGGCTGCTGGCGTGCGTCTGTGGCAAGGGTCTGCTCAACCGCGCCCATGCCTACAAGGCCGCAGTGGACAAAAATACCGCCGATGGCCGCGACCCCGACGACGGCGTCACCATGGGCCTGTTCATGTACCCGGTGCTGATGGCGGCCGACATCCTGATGTTCAACGCGCACCGCGTGCCGGTGGGGCGCGACCAGATCCAGCACATCGAAATGGCGCGCGACCTGGGCGCCAGCTTCAACCACCTCTACGGCGAGCACTTTACGCTGCCCGAAGCGGTGATCGACGAGCAGGTGGCCACCCTGCCTGGCCTGGACGGGCGCAAGATGAGCAAGAGCTACGACAACGTCATCCCGTTGTTTGCGCCGCGCGAGCAGTTGCGCAAGCTCATCATGGGTATCGTCACCGACTCACGCGCACCGGGCGAACCCAAGGACACCGACGGCTCAGCTGTCTTTCAGCTCTATCAGGCCTTTGCCACGGCACAGGAAACCGCTGCGTTGGCGCGCGACTTTGCCGCCGGCATCGCCTGGAGCGAGGCCAAAGAACGCCTGTTCGAGCGCATCGACCGCGAAATCGCCCCGCTGCGCGCCACCTACGATGCGCTGATGGCACAGCCCGAGCGCGTGGAGGCGTATCTGCGTGAAGGGGCGGCCAAGGCACGGGCGCTGGCCACCCCGTTCATGGCGCGGCTGCGCCATGCTGTGGGCCTGCGCCCGCTGGACACGCTACCCGCGCCGGCCAGCGCCTCAACGGTGACCGGCGCCCCAAGCGCGCCCCCGTTGTTCAAGCAATACCGGGAAACCGACGGGCGCTTTTACTTCAAGCTCACCGACGCCAAGGGCCACGTGCTGCTGCAAAGCCACGGCTTTGCCAGCGGGCGCGAAGCCGGCCAGGCGGTGGCCCGCCTGAAGGTCCACGGCTGGGCTGCCTGCACCGATCTGCACCCTCAGGTGACCCCCCACATCGACGCCGACACGCTCGAAGCCGCGCTGGCCGCGCTGCGCAAGGCAGACTGAAACCCTCAGCAAACGCGACACCGCGGGTGGCCCCGACACCATCGACGCGCCGCTGCGGTCCGGGCCCTGCATGGGCAGTAGCGCGAGCCGACGGGTCCTCGCCGACACCGCCAACGGGATGCGCGAGGTGTGCCTCTGGCGGGCCCGTCGGCGGCCTGGCGCCTGCTACAATGCGGGCTTTCGACCGCGGAGAGATGGCAGAGTGGTCGAATGCGCCGGACTCGAAATCCGGTATACGGGTCTTCTCCGTATCGAGGGTTCGAATCCCTCTCTCTCCGCCAGCAGCCAGAGCTTGGCGTACGCCCCACCGGCCGCGCCTTCATGGCGCCGTCGGGCCCAGCACACACAGCCAAGCTGACCGGTACGGCACGCAGTCACCGCCCACGGGGGCCGGTCGGACACGGATGAGCACCCAGCCGTCCGGGTGGTGTGCGCGCCACGCGGCAACCTCCGCTGGTGCCACGACTGCGGGCGGACGCGGCAAGCGCCCGTAAAAACTCAACACGCCATGAAAGCGCCCATCGGTCCACGCGATGGGATGGCCCGCGCGCATCGCCGCCCCCACCCGCGTCGCGATGTCACGCACGTCAAAGGCCGGTGCCATAGCGCGGGGAACGGCGACGTGCAGCAGCATGAGCACGATGCCGCCCGCCGCCAGGCGTTGCACCCAGCGCGCGGCCGCGCGCGCTGGCCACAACATCACCGCACCCCACAGCCCCAGGCCCACGCCCACCGCCTGCAGTGCCGGTCCCGCCCAGGGATAGACCGCCAGCGGGCCATAGCGACCACCGGCCACCGCTAACGCCGCCCCGGCCGCCAGCGCCGGCAACGCGGCCAAGGCGCGCCAGCCCAGACCCACCGGCCGGGCCAGATCGGCCCGTGTCAGCGCCTGCGCCAGCCACGCGGCACCCAACGGAATCCACCCCATCAGGTAGTGGGCACGCTTGCCTGCCGCCACCGACAGCACCGCCAGCAGCACAACGCCGCTGAGCGCGACCAGTTGCGTGCCACCGTCGTCCCAGTGCGCGCGCCCACGGTCGTGAGGAGCGGGCGCGCGGCACAACGCCAGCGCGACCACCCACCCGGGCCACAACATCCACGCCAACTGAGGCAAATACCACCACAGCGGGGCGGCGTGGTCGGCATCATCCGACAGGCGATCGACCGCCTGGGCACCCAGCACCTCACGCCAGACCGTCCCTTCGGCATGGGCGTCGGCCACGGCCAGCCAGCCGGCGTACAGGCCCAGTGCCACTGCCATGGACGCCGCGGTCGCCAGCACCGCCACGAGGATCGGCGGGCGCCGCCATCCGGCCCAACGCGGCCCCCAGAACGGGGCCACCGCCGCGGCGGCACCGACGGTCAGCAGCACCATCGGGCCCTTGGTGAACACCCCGGCCGTGCAGGCCAACCCCAGCACCGCCAGCCCCCGGCCCCAGCGGCGTTGCGCCAGGTCCAGTACGCCGTGAAAACCCAGCACGCACCACAGCGCGTTGGGCACATCGAAGTACCATGCCGGCGCAAATAGCAGCCAGATCAACGCCAACCCGAACGTGACCGGCACCCAGCGTACCGCCAGCGGCTGGTCGGGCCACAGGCGTGCATTCAGGCGGGCGGTGGCGACAACTGCCCCCATGCCCATGGCCGCGACGATGGCAAGCGGTACCCAGTCCGCCACGCCCACCACCGCCCATCCCAACAGCGTGAGCCAGAACAGCAGCGGCGGCTTGTGCGCGTAGAATGTGCCGTCCAGCGTCGGGTACAACCCATGCTGGTCGCGCCACATCTCCCACGCCACGGCGGCGTAGCGCGTCTCATCGATGGGCAGCAGCGGTCGGCCCAGCACCGCTGCGGCCAGCACCACCAGCCACCACAGCCACCACAGGCCACCCGGCGTATCGGAATGGGCGGCCGGTGACGGCGCGAGTGGCCGCCGGGACAGCGATCCGGCAATCGGCGGCGTCGGCATCAAACCCTCTGGAGAGACCGGAGACCGCAGGCGCGGCAGGCGGGCAGGCCCGCCACTAAGCGCAGCGGGCGGACGAGCACGCCCCCGCGCGCATCTTCCCAGACTGGTGCCGCTTGTCTGACTCGAACAGACGACCTACCGCTTACAAGGCGGGTGCTCTACCAGCTGAGCTAAAGCGGCCTATACGGAACACGGTCCTGCCGCACCCGTCTGCGGGTGAGCCAGCCCGTCGCGTAATTGTACCGTGCCCTGGCGACGCCCCTACTTGACGCGCGTGAGCATCGGGCGGCGCCCGCCGCCCGGCCGCGGACCGTCACTCGCGGGCTCGGCGTCGTCGGCAGGCGTTGCCGGGCGCGCAGACGCTTCGTCCGCCGGCGGCGGGGGCGCAAAGGCCATCCCTTGCCCGTTTTCACGGGCATAGATGGCCACGACGTGCTCGATCGGAATGTGCACGTCACGCGCCACCCCGCCAAAGCGCGCCTTGAACGTCACGCTGTCGTTGTCGATGCGCAGCCCGCTGGTGGCGTCGTAGCTGACGTTGAGGACGATCTGCCCATCCCGCACGTACTCCTTGGGCACCTGCACGCGCTCATCCACCGCCACCACGATGTAGGGCGTCAAGCCGTGGTCGGTACACCACTCGTGCAGCGCGCGCACCAGATACGGGCGGGTCGAGGGCAGTTCGGCGTCCATCACTTGCGCATCACCTTTTCCGATGGCGTCAGGGCCTCGATATAGGCCGGACGCGAGAAGATGCGTTCAGCGTACTTCAGCAGCGGCGCGGCGTTCTTGTTGAGCTCGATGCCATAGTGATCCAGGCGCCACAGCAGCGGGGCGATGGCCACGTCCAGCATCGAAAAATTGTCGCCCAGCATGAACTTGTTTTTCAGGAACACGGGGGCCAGCTGGGTCAGCCGCTCCCGGATGTGGGCCTTGGCCTTTTCGAGCTGCTTGTCGGTGGGTTTGGGCGTGCGCTGCTCCAACACCGAGACGTGGGTAAACAATTCCTTTTCAAAATTGAGCAGAAACAACCGCACGCGCGCGCGATCGACCGGGTCGCCCGGCATGAGCTGCGGATGCGGAAAGCGTTCGTCGATGTACTCGTTGATGATGTTGGACTCGTACAGGATCAGATCGCGCTCGACCAGGATCGGCACCTGCCCGTAGGGGTTCATCACCGCGATATCGTCGGGCTTGTTGTAGAGGTCGACGTCGCGAATTTCAAAGTCCATGCCCTTCTCGAACAGAACGAAGCGGCAGCGGTGCGAGTACGGGCAGGTGGTGCCCGAATACAGAACCATCATGGTGTGCGTGCTCCTTGACAAAGCAAAACAGCGGTGGCCGCCATTGGGCTGGCACACCCGCTGTACGGATCGGGTCCGGGCCCGATCAGATGGAGGTCACTTGACGTCTTTCCAATAGGCGGCATTCAGGCGCCAGGCCACGATCGTAAACAGGCCCAGGAAAATCAACACCCACACGCCCAACCGGATGCGCTCGTTCTTCACGGGCTCACCCATCCACTCCAAAAACGCCACCAGATCGGCGATGGTACGATCGTACTCTTCGGGGCTAAGGGTGCCAGGTTTGACCTGTTCCCAGCCGCGGAAGACCTGGGTTTCATGCCCGTGGCTGACGACCTTTTCGAACACCGGCTTGCGCTCGCCTTGCAGCTCCCACAGCGGATGCGGCATGCCGATGTTGTGGAACACCACATTGTTCCAACCGGTGGGACGGTCCGGGTCGCGGTAGTAACCGCGCAGCAAGGTGTAGAGGTAGTCGGCCCCACTGTAGCTATAGCTGGCACGCGAGCGCGCCACCAACGACAAGTCCGGCGGCTGGGCACCGAACCACGCCTTGGCCTGCTTGGGATCGATGGCCGCGACCATCTGATCTCCCACCTTGTCGGTGGTGAACATCAGGTTTTCCTTGATCTGCTTCTCGGTCAAGCCAATCTCGGTCAGCCGGTTGTAGCGCACGAACGACGCCGAGTGGCAGCTCAGGCAGTAGTTGACGAAGATCTTGGCGCCGTGCTGTAGCGCCGCGGGGTCGGTGGACAAGCGGGGCGCCTTGTCCATGGGAAAACTGGTGCCGGCGGCGTGCGCCGCGGACACGGCGCCCAACATCGCACTCAGGGCCACCAGACCCGTCGCAATCCAACGCTTCATGGGGGTTGACTCCTCGATGATCAGTGGGCCTGGAAGGTCACGCGTGCGGGCACCGGCTTGAACTCGCCGATGCGGCTCCACCACGGCATCAACAGGAAGAAGGCGAAGTAAAACAGCGTACCCACCTGCGAAATGCGCTCGCCAAGGGGCGACGGCGGCAGTATCCCCAGGTAGCCCAGGATCAGGAAGTTGATCACGAACAGGCCGTAAAGCCACTTGTTCCAGCTTGGACGGTAGCGAATCGATTTGACCGGGCTGTTGTCCAGCCACGGCAGGAAGAACAGGATCACCACCGCGCCGCCCATGACCACGACGCCCCAGAATTTGGCGTCGATGCTCAGCATCAGGGCCGCCAGCACCACCGCACCCCCCAGCCAGAACGCCTTGGACACGGCACCGGCCGCCTTGAGCGCCGCCAGCACCCCGCCCAGCAGCACCACCGCCACCAGCACATACATCATCTGGTCGGTGGTGGCGCGCAGCATCGAATAAAACGGCGTGAAGTACCACACCGGCGCGATGTGCGGCGGCGTCACCATCGGGTCGGCCGGGATGAAGTTGTTGAACTCCAGGAAGTAGCCGCCGGCCTCGGGCGCGAAGAACACAATGGCCGAGAACACCATCAGGAATACCGCCACGCCCAGGATGTCGTGCACCGTGTAGTACGGGTGGAACGGAATGCCGTCCAGCGGCTTGCCATCGGGGCCCTTGGTGGCCTTGATCTCGATGCCGTCGGGGTTGTTGGAACCCACTTCGTGCAGCGCGATGATGTGCGCCACCACCAGCCCCAGCAGCACCAGCGGCACCGCGATGACGTGGAAGCTGAAGAAACGGTTGAGCGTGGCGTCGCTGACCACGTAGTCACCGCGGATGAGGATCGCCAGGTCCGGACCGATGAAGGGGATCGCCGAGAACAGGTTGACGATCACCTGCGCGCCCCAGTACGACATCTGGCCCCACGGCAGCAAATAGCCCATGAAGGCTTCAGCCATCAGGCACAGGAAGATGGCCACACCGAAGATCCACACCAGCTCGCGCGGCTTGCGGTACGAACCGTAGATGAGGCCGCGGTACATGTGCAGATAGACGACAACGAAGAACGCCGACGCGCCCGTGGAGTGCATGTAGCGGATCAGCCAGCCCCAGGGCACATCGCGCATGATGTACTCGACCGAGGCAAACGCCACGGGCACCCCGGCGGCGTTGAGCGACGCATCGGGCTTGTAGTGCATGACAAGAAAGATGCCGGTCACGATCTGGATGACCAGCACCAGCAGCGCCAGCGAGCCAAAGAAATACCAGACGTTGAAATTCTTCGGCGCGTAGTACTCGGACAGGTGCTCCTTGTAGAGCTTGGACAGCGGAAAGCGGTTGTCGATCCAGGTCAGGAGCTTTTCGCCGCGGCTCGCGTTGGCGGGGGCTTCCTTGAATTCGGCCATGGTGATTCCCTCGTGCGTGATGGCGATGCGAACGGATCTGGGGATCACGCCTTGGGCGGATCCTCACCAATCAACAACACCGTATCGGAGACGTAGTAGTGCGGCGGGATCTCCAGGTTGTCGGGCGCCGGCTTGTTCTTGAATACGCGCCCCGCGAGATCGAACGTGGAGCCGTGGCAGGGGCACAGGAAGCCGCCCTGCCAGTCATCCGGCAGCGACGGCTGCGGACCCGGCTGCAGCTTGTCCACCGGGGAGCAGCCCAGGTGCGAGCAGATACCGACAGCCACCAGCACCTCGGGCTTGATGGAGCGGTGCCGGTTTTTCGCATACGGCGGCGTCGGATAGGCCTTGCGGTCGGAATTCGGGTCGGCCAGCTGATCCTCCACCTTCTCCAGCGACGCCAGCATTTCGGGCGTACGGCGCATGATCCACACCGGCTTGCCGCGCCACTCGACCACCATCTTCTCGCCCGGCTGCAGCTTGGAGATGTCCACCTCGACCGCCGCGCCGGCCGCCTTGGCCCGCTCGGACGGCGCGAACGAACTGACGAAGGGAACGGCGACCGCGGCCGCCCCTGCGCCACCCACGGCGCACGAGGTGATCAGCCAGGTCCGGCGCTCTTGATTGACGGTGGCTTCGCTCATAGAGGGACCCTTCCTGTGCAACGAACGCAAACGAAATGGCGCTGGTCACCGGCGGCCTGCGCCCTGAACCACCGACCATTGTATCGGATGACCGAGGGTTGACCCGGATGGGCAAAGCGTAAGCCCGCCCCCGGCAGCCCCCCGACGGGACGGTAGCTGCCGCGGCGCAACGCGCCCATCGCCGTCGGATGCGGCATGCGCGGCGCTCACTGCGGCACGGCAACCGGTGCCGGTGGCTGCACAGCCTGCAGTGCCGCGTCGATGGCGGCCATCAGGCTCGACGGGTCGGCCACCCCCCGCCCGGCGATGTCGAAGGCGGTGCCGTGATCGGGGCTGGTGCGCACGAAGGGCAAACCCAGCGTGGTGTTGATGCCGTGCGCCAGGCCCAGATATTTGACCGGGATCAAACCCTGGTCGTGGTACATGGCGATGACCACGTCGAACGCCCCCTCACGCGCGCGCAGGAACACCGTGTCGGGCGGGTGCGGGCCGCTGACGTCCCAGCCCGCGGCGCGCGCGCGCTCGACGGCGGGCGCGATGTGCTCGATGTCCTCGCGTCCGAACAGACCTCCCTCGCCCGCGTGCGGATTGAGGCCCGCGACCGCGATGCGGCAGCGCGGCCAGCGCAGGCGCTGCGTGAAATGGGCGTGGGTGATGCGCAACGTCTCCCACACCGCCTCGGTGGTGACGGCCTCGATGGCTTGGCGCAGCGGCACATGGATCGACACCAACACGGTGCGCAGCTCGGGGCTGCTGAGCATCATGCGCATCGGCAGCTCGGCAGGCGTGCACCCCAGGTGGCGCGCGGCCACGGCCTGCAGCAGCTCGGTGTGTCCCGGGTAGGGCAGCCCGGCTGCCGCCAGCGCCTCCTTGTGCAGGGGGGCCGTCACCACCGCGGCCACTTCGCCCCGCAACGCCGCTTCGGCGGCGAGCTCGACCGCGTCGGCAGCGGCGCGCCCGGCCGCTGCGTCGATGGTGCCAAAAGGCGGCAGGCGCTGCAGACGCACCGCCGGCCACACGGGCACGCAGCGCGGTGGCACCGTTGCCGCCTGCGCCGGGCCGGACAGCTCGGCCATCGGCAACAGGCCGCCCGTTGCGCGCGCCGCGCGGCGCAGCGCCGCCAAGTCGCCGATGACGACGCAGCGTGACGACCACTCGGGCCGACGGCGGAACACCTCCACCACGATTTCGGGACCGATGCCGGCGGCGTCGCCCATCGTGATGGCCAC